>Ga0126343_10000068_pt1 | contig 27341 bp, 15 predicted proteins | sample Cyp2metagenome_FD_92531 | JGI IMG/M metagenome (GOLD analysis project Ga0126343, IMG submission 92531) | Coral microbial communities from Lord Howe Island, Old Settlement Bay, Australia - Cyphastrea 2 metagenome | ecosystem: Host-associated > Invertebrates > Cnidaria > Coral ...
TAATACGTTCAATTATTTTATTGGAGGCGTTATATCTTACAACTTTGGCTCTTATCTTTTAATAGTACCGTTTCGCCATTTCGTGTTTTAATTAAACACGCCCGCCATTCAACATAATTCTTAGTTAATCCAATACATCCCGCGTAAATGCCTTCAGGCGTCTTCTTGTATTATATTAGATCCATATATCTCTCACTGACTCGCTCACTCACCCATCCATTGACCCGTCTGTAACATACCCAACAGACCGACTAAGGGATTTTTTTTGCAAAAGAATAGCTCAAAAATGATGCATCTTTTCTTGTCTCAGTGACCCTCAAAATAAAATCTGTGTTGAACACTGCATAATGAGAAATTGGAAATACCACATTATGGTAACTAGGATATCATTAAGGTATACTGTAGATCTGATTCACATGATTAAATATTACTTTTCTTTTTTGTATGTATTGTATAAAAAAGTATCAATAACTAGATTGGCGCTTAGTGCTTGTAAACAGGTTGTCAAAGATTTATTTTCCATGATACTGTCTTGGTCATATTCTGTTCCTACAAGAAGTAGACCAAGTGATAGTACTGTTAGCGTAATTTCTTGTTCTTGTTGCTCTGAGCATTTTATTTATTGTAAATTGGCCCTTACATGAGGGCTCACGGTCTGGAATTTGCAGAAGGAGGGATGAATATTGTGGAATAATCCTGAGACAAAGTCGAGGGGACTATTCAACGATATTCACCTAGCCTTTGACGACTAATTGTTTCAGAGCTGAACAACAGAGAATAATGGGCTAAAACATAAAAAACAGGGACCCAATAATTGTTCTTTTTCATTCACATAATCAGTCATAATTTTATTAAGCAGCTTACATGTAAGCTTACATCAACTGTGAATCAGTTTACTCATCGAATTCGGCAGTAAATCAATGGAGCAAAACACTACAAAAAATATATTCATCCAGTACCTTTGTTTTATCGCTGTTGACTTCATCCACTGTTGTCATCATCGTATCAAAATGAGTAGCGTTGATTTGGAGAAAAACAGATTTTGGTCAATCAATCTGACCTGCTGGCAATCAACATAACCACTGCATTTACGATTCTTAACTGCCTTGAACACAAGTTCTGAAGGAATTTTTGGTCCAAGGATGAAAATTCTCCATCCTTTCAAATATCCCGGACTCAAGTGATGTCTTCTGAATAGATGAAATTCATTGATTTCACAACTCTCTGCCATGTTTACTTGCCGTGATGGCAAAGTAGCCGGGGCTCCAAAATGTTATATAAACCACCCAGGCGGTTTATAATTAAAGCATCATATAAGGAACTGCTCGACCAATCAGATTGCTGGAAACTCTTTGCTCAGTTCTAGAATTATACTAAAATTGTTTAAATGGTTCTCACACATGGATTTTCCTGTGACTTTTCGTAGATCAAGTCTCCACATGACAAGGGTATTTCAAAGTGTATAGAGAAGAACCAAGTTCCTTGGAAAGACTCCTGGGACATATGCATCTCCAGTCCTCTGGTGAAAGACCCTTACCAGGATATATGTACATTCTATTTTGAAGACATTAAAAAGTATTCCTATTTCAGGTGATTATACTTTAAGATCTGTACTGTTTATGTGCTTAGTACAGTAAAATTTATAGCACAGAAATGAATCTGTTGTTAAGTTTCATGTCTTCACACCAAGTGGGCATGGAAATTACTAACTAAAGAAAAGACAAGATAAATGTGAATTCCTTTTTTAGCTTATGATTTGACGACTTTGGAATCCAGCCATTGCATTGTAAATTGTCACTGAGTGAAACAGAGAAAGTATTGTCACATGCACCTTGGCTCATATGTTTTAAAAGTTAAACAGTAACATTATTGGAGACTGAGTATGATGTGAAGAATAATGTAGACAGCCAAAGCCAGTACCTCCCTCCATAATTCTCCATATGATGCATAAGTCTATTCTGTTGCAGTCTGTACATGGAAAAAATTGGAATAGTGCAATAGTTGAGTGGGATTTTTTGGCTAAGGTCTTAAGTCATTACATGTATATGCTGTATTTCCTCGTGAGTTTAAATTAGTTGTTTTTACCCAAAAAACATTGATTATTTATGCTTGCCATGGAGGTATGTGAGCACACAACTGTTCTGTGGCTGCAGTTCAGCCAGATAATTGTGTCAGCAGCAATTCTTCAAGTGCTAGGTAACCGGTGAGAAACAGTTTTCTTTTACCTTTTGCAAATTGTTGGAAGTCTTTTTCTTGGCGATTTGCTAGTATTTAGGTTAATTATTTCTTTTCATTTTTGTTATCCAGATTGTCATCTCGAGTAAACCATGCATCCGTGTAATTCAGTGTTAAGGTATCATGGTAGGTGGATTGACAGTGTGTTTGGAAATCGCACTCTCACACTGACGCTTTGAAAGAAAACCCCATCAACCTATGCATTTTCTGAGAGCTTTTAATAGTTATAGAATGCAATCATACCTTTGACATTTTGTGAAAAGTTATTGTCGTAGTGTTATTTAAAAAAATATACAGAAACACTGCTTTGCTTTAACTGGTTCGCCTCTGCGCATGAATTATTGGAGCGACGTGATTAACATCAGAAATGTTTTCTCACACCTCACCCTCAAAAAGGGTGTCTGCGATTTTCCAGATGTGGGTTGGATTTTTTCTACTCCCTCCCAAACTTTCATATTTCTAATGTGTACGTTTCCTTCTACTAAAGAGGCCATAACTTTGAAACGGAAGCAAAATGAAACAAAGCCTGACACCCTTTTTTGAAGGAGGTATCCTAGAACATACAATGTACCTGCCTATTTACTTTTCAGCCAATTTCGTCAAAAGACGCGCGTAAATGCACTTAAAATTTTCATTCTTATGCGCAGTTTTATGTTATCGAGAAAAAGACGAAAAATCTCTTATGATACTGGTATGATTAGTTGTTAAAATCCCCTCCACACTAACAGATCTCGGCTTAGGTCAGTTTACAACAACAATGGACTATGACAACTTGAAATAAACAGACCTCTACAATTTTGGCACAGAAACTGGTTGCAGGGAAATCGTCTGAGAGGCTACACGCTACCAAGTTGAACTCCTGTGATTCCTTTTACTTTAAAGGTCTCATCGGTAGCATTGGTATGATGCTACTTAAAGTGCATATGACATGAAAAATATTTTCTGCTTATTCGAAAGGCCTTTCAAAATACAGAAGAATGGCGTTTTTCTTTTTGATATATCTCTTTTCGTTTTAGAGATATTGACGTCTTTCTATTATGCAAATTAGGTTAGTGATGACGTCATATTGTTTGCAACTAAAAATTGTAAAATAACTGAATAAACGATATCTCTGGAAATATTTAAGCAGTGTTCTCGAAACTTGGCACCATAACTGTGCATCACAAAAGAAACAAAATGACACCCTCAATGGTGTTGCCATAGCAACTCTTTCGGCTCCAGTCTCTTTGTGTCCAAAAAACAAATATCCCCATTTGCAACCCCTGAAATGAGGCAAAGGGTTCTACTTGGAACATACACAGTTCCCATATTGTCTTAGCTTCCTTCAATAGATTGTGTGGGGTAGATGGTTCTTGGTTTAAGACAAAAACTGGGAATTTTAGTTTTTATTAAGACAGCGCCAGTGGCCAAACTGTTGCCATGGCAACAGCATTAAGGGTGTCATTGTGTTTCTTTTGTGATGCACACTGCTTCAATATTTCCAGAGATATTGTTTATTCAGTATTGACGTTTATTCAGTATTGACGTCATCACTGATCTAATTTGCATAATAGAAAAACGTCAATATCTCTAAAACGAAGAAAGATATGTCAAAAAGAAAAATGCCATTCTTCTCTAGTTTAAAAGGCCTTTCAAATAAGCAGAAAATATTTTTCATGTCATATGCACTTTAAGTTCAGGCTTCTTTGTTCCCTAGGCATTTTTTTGACACCATGGCTCGTGAAACCAAACAGAGGAAATCTTGAGGTCTATATCGTCAACATCTACATCTGTGTTTGACTCTCTTGTTGCTGAAGTGTTGGAATTGCATCTGTTCTCTAGCAATTACATGCCACCAGCACTTGTTGTATTTTGTCCTTAATCTTCATTGGTGAGACTAGTGTCCTCGAGTCCTTTCAACCATTCTTCTTGGTTACAGTGCGACTCACGGTTGGTCAGAGTCAAAGATCTTGTTCAATGCTGAACCTGTGGGTCTCATCAGATTTTTGCCTCTTCAGCTTCTTCTTGGCAAGAAGTTTTCAATGCGTTTTTGTCCTGACATAAAGAAAATTTGACAAGAACACATGCTAACGTGCGATAAAACAACCAGACTGAGAACAGTTCGCAAGAACAAATAAAATATCACATTGCAATTCACTATACATACAAACTGGCAGTGTATTATTTTTAATAAGAGGTGTCAATGTGCCGTAAAGGGTTAATGAGATTCTTTATCTTAAAAAGTAAAAATGCTTTTCCCCCATTCTTTTTGCAAAATATTAATCTCAGTCTTCTCAATTTGAACAGCCAATGAAAGATTTTCTACATTTTGAGTAAAAATCCACCTACCATGTTACCTTCAAAAAGCAAATTGTGGGGAGTAGTACTCGTTTCCTTTCAGTGAACATAGTTTTGGGTTTGAAGCCCTCCTGGTAAAGTAACTGAGAAGCAGCCATAGATCCCCTGGTTTCCTTTTTCAGTTATTCTTACTTTGCACAAGAATAGGTAACCAGCAAGGAATGTATCATAATGTGTAAGTGAAGTAGTGTCACAATTTTTTGTTGTGAAGCAAAGGCATTATCTTATCTCACCCTCACCTTGATCACCTCACCTCACCCCACCTCAACTTGTCTTCTCATCTCATCTCATCTCATCTCATCTCATCCCCTCTCATATTGTCTTTCCTTCAGAATTTAAGAAGTCACTTGTCCACCCCATTATCAAGGAAGAAATTCTTGACACTGACAACCTCAGTAATTTCAGGCCTATTTCGAATCTACCGTTTCTCTCAGAAACACTTGAAAGAATCGTCAACTTTCAAATTGATGAATATCTTTATGCAGAATGCAATCAGCCTACAGAAACTATCACAGCACCGAGACTGCATTGATCTGAGTGGTTTTTAAAGTGCCTATGAAATGAAAAATAATGAATAATTTGTGCTTATTTGAAAGGCTTTTCAAAATACAGAAGAATGGTGTTTTTTAAAAATATCTTTTTTTGTTTTAGGGATACTGACATTTTTCTATTATGCAAATTAGAACAGTGATGACATCATACTGTTTAACTAAAGAGAGGAAAAATTAATACTGAATAAACGTCTCTGAAAATATTGAAGCAGTGTTCTTGAAACTTGGCACCACAACTGTGCATCACAAAAGAAACGAAATGACACCTTTATTGCTGTTGCCATAGCAACTATTTTGGCTCCAGTCTCTTTCTGTCAAAAAAAGTAAATATCCCCATTTGCAACCTCTAAAGTGAGACAGAGGATCCTACTTGAAACAGACCATTACTGTCTTCACTTCCATCACTAAATTGGGTGGGGTAGATGGCTTTTGTTTTAGCAAAAACTGACAGAAGCAAAACTGTTGTCATGGCATTTTGTTTCTTTTGTGATGCACATTTATGATGCCAAGTTTCAAGAACACTACTTCAATATTTCCAGAGATATCATTTATTCAGTATTTTCCTCTTTTTAGTTGCAAACAGTATGACGTAATCACTGATCAAATTTACATGATAGAAAAATGTCAATATCTCTAAAACGAAAAAAGATATTTAAAAAAATGCCATTCTTCTGTATTTTGAAAGGCCTTTCAATTAATCACAAATCATTTTTCATTTTATAGGCACTTAAATGATCAGGCTATTGATGATCGGTGTGAGTCTGTGTTGGTTCTACTTAACCTGTCTGCTGCCTTTGACACAATAAACCGTAATATTCTAATTGATTGGCTATGGCTTTGTTGTGGTTTCTTCCACCTAGTCATTCAGTGGTTTAGTTCTTATCCTCTTGACCAGTCCTCAAGATATCGTGTTGGATAAGGTTTTTTTTGCTCAGCCTCATCGTTTATCATTTGAGGTCCCTCAAGGTTCTGTTCTCGGACCGATATTGTCTTCTCTTTTTATTTCACCTTTCAAACTGAGTAATGAAGTCAAAGATCTCTATTAAAAAGAAGAGGTTTTAATCTCAATTTAAAACAGTTCATGATGGAAAACTGTTTAATGACATTTGACAAGTTGTTCCAAATCCTTGGTGTGATAAATGAGAAAGATCTGTTGCAGTAGGACAGTTAGTTTATTATTGTTATTCATATACCACACAGCTAAACTATGTTTTTGCAGCAGCTGGTAAGGTCATGGTGCCGGGCAACAGCAAGTTGCCAAGGAACACCAAATGATTCTCCTTTCTGTCTATTACTTTTCCAGTACTTTTCTTACTAGTCTTGCTGACTCCAGCAATGCAAACTTCTCTATTTTTATTATTATTATTATTGTTATTAAATAAAGATATAGCCAAGATATTTGCTAAGTTAGTCATGCAAGTGCAGATAAACTCTGCTATGAGATGTGTAAGCAACGAAGACTGTGGTGGGGTGTTACCGCTGACCGATGATGACATGAGACAGCTCCATGAGAAATACCCTGAGGCACGACACAAAGATTGGCTCGACACTCTTTGGACTGGTAGAGGAAGTACATGATTCACTATACCAGCAGATTGATGGCGAAATGTTATGCGAGGCTGCACTATGAAAAAAAGGATTGGATGGCCTCTCAGGCGTCGACCCAAATGGCTTCAAGCTTATCCTCACTTGCAAAACCTTCAAGAAATCAAGTGCGAACTTATGTGATGCCTTGGCAACAATGACTACAAAGGTATGCACAGAGTATATTGTTCCACGGACTATTAACCAACATTAGCCAATAGGCTGATACCTTTGGACAAGGGCAAAGGCGCAGTGCGCCCAATTGGTGTGGGCGAAGTTATCAGATGGGTAATTGAAAAGTGCGCTATGAAGGTTACCAAGGAAGATGTTCTCGATGCTAGTGGATCACTACATGTGTGTGCCTTAGGAGTGGGGGCGAGACTGCTGTCCGTGCAATGAATTCTATATTTGAAGAGGAAGAAACAGATGCGGTACTCCTGATTGATGCCTCAAATGCTTTCAGCGCATTAAACAGAGCTGCTGCACATCATAATATAAGGGTTCTGTGCCCACCCATAACAACCTACGCGAACGTATCCATATGTATAGGCAACCGGTGAGACTGTTTATAACAGGAGGAAGCGAGCTCAAATCCGCCAAAGGCACAACACATGGGGATCCCTCGGCGATGGCCATTTATGCCATCAGCCTTCAACCTGCTGGTGTGCCGATTACGCAAATGGTTCTGGATCTTTGGAAGCGGTAAAGCAATGGTGGGACAATGGCTGAGGCCAGGCCTAATCTGGGATACTACCCAAATGCTAAGAAATGTTGGCTTATTACCAAACCTGAAAGGTGGAGGGTGCTCGAGTAGTTTTCGAAGAAACTGCGATTAACATCTCTACGCAGGGTCAAAGGCATCTGGGGGCAGCACTGGGCTCCAGATAATAATATTATCTGCAAGAATACGTTGGTAGCAAAGTGGAAGATTGGGTAAGCCTGGTGGTTAAGCTGGCAGAATTTGCCATGTCACATCCACAAGCGTGCTATGCCGCCTTTACATTTGGCTTGCAGTACCGATGAACATATCTTCTCAGAGCACTCCCAGATGTAGAAGATCTACAACTTCTGGAATGCGCTATTGTCAATGTCTTTAGTTAATACTGTCAATAATGGACCATCATTGCACAACGCTGAGCGAAAGGGACCTCTTGGCACTGCCAGTTAGACTGGGCAGGCTTGCAATTATCCAAACCAGGATGCTGATCTACAGTACCAAGCGTCAATGAAGACCACTGCCCCACTAGTCGAGAAGATTGTTTCACAAGTCCATGAAACACCAGACGATGCTGTTGTTAGCTCATTGCAGCAGGGAAAAACAAAGTGCTTTGAACAAAACTGAATGACATAAAAAATTCTCTTACTCTGAAGACACAGCGTGCTGTTGAACTTGCTTCTGAAAAAGCGGCATCTAACTGGCTGACAGTCAAACGGATCGACGAAATGGGCTTCACTCTGAACAAGGGTGAGTTTCGAGACGCCCTAAAGCTCAGATATGACTGGGAAATTGCCGGCAAGCCATCTATTTGCATGTGTGGCAATGCCTTTAATTATGATCACGCCATGGTCTGCAGGAGTGGCGAATTTATAATACAGTGCCATAATGAACTAAGAGATCTTGAGGCAGACATGCTTAGCGGGATCTGCAATGATGTCAAGATTTAGCTTATCCTCCAGGTGCTCACAGGGGAGTCGCTGCCAAGCAGAGCTAACAGAGCTCCTGATGCTTGCCTAGACATCCAAGTCAGAAGTTTTTGGGAAAGGCAAAGGTCAGCATTCTTCAATTTACGGGCATGTCACCCCGACGCTGATTCTTATAGAGACCTGGACCTCAAGCAGATATACAAGCAGCACAAGAACGGCAAGAAGAGATTGTATATGCAAAGAGTGATGCATGTGGAACGAGGAACATTCACACCATTAGTCTTTACAACAACAGGCGGCATGGGAGAAGAGTGCAAGAGCTACCATAACAGACTGGCAGAGCTAGTCACAGTGAAGAAAGGAGAGGACTATGCCACCACTGTCTCTTGGATAATGTTCTTAAGTCTCCTTTGCCATCCTTAGGTCAGTTCTATTCTGTCTTAGAGGGTCAAGAACAGTTACAAGAACAATTAGAAGTAATGTTCTAGAAGCGGGTTTTGAATTAGATAGATGCCTTGCCAAAATCTATGTCCTATAATTTTTATACATACATTTTTATATAACATTTTTTCATGGTTTATCGAATCATTTTCCTTGTTTTCTTCTTTTTATCAGAATGCTATTTATTGTAAAATTTTTATAATTGAATGTAATAATCAAAAGATATGTAATAATTCAAATGTTCTTTTAGCCTTCTTAATCTTGTAAGTAAATATTGTGAAGTTTTAATAAATTGTTGTTATTTTAATTAAAGAATATTATATTATATTATTATTATTATTATTATTATTATTATTATTATTCTATATCATCTTATCTTATCTTAGTTATCTCATCTCATCTTATCTTATGTACTGTACTGCAAAACTAGTTTACTTGTAAATATTGCACGGTTTTTAAGAAGGAGGTGGTATGTACATGTGACCTGTAATGTGCTGTTGCTATTTTATTTTTAAGGGTCATTATCTGTTTCTCTCCTTTAGTGAGGAAAATAAAACAACGAAACTTAAGTATACCTTCACTCCCATGCATGGTGTTGGACAAAGGTTTGCTGCACTGGCATTTGAGGCATTTAACCTACCCCCATTTGTATCTGTGAGAGAACAGGTAGATATGCAGGACTTTGTACACCTTTCTTATGTAAATACTTTGATGGGTATTCTAGAGTACATATTCATTTGCTACATACATTGTACTGTACCAGTACATCTTGTACTGTATTATGGGTCCTGTGTTAAGTGTGGAAACATGCACACCAATAGCCTGTTATGTACACGTTCTTGCAAAGTTTCAGGAACATATTTAATTTTTTAAAGAAGAGGCTAATTCTAGTTATCAAAATAGAAAACTTCTGCTAAATATATTTAGAAATGGAAAGGATGTAGCTTGTTGAAATAAGTGCAATCCTAACATATCATTTTATCATCCTATGCAGTTACTTTATTACTTTACAGCCAATTATTTTGTACAATAGACCTTTTTACCGATATGGCGGCCAGTTTGGATTCTATTGTTTCAGATGTCTATAATGGTATGCTCAGGGGGCAAATACATACTAATTTGAGCATCCCATAATAACTATATGAAACAATAGAATTCAAAATGGCTGCCGTATTGGTAAAAAGGTCTATTGTACATATTCATTTGGGAGATATACATGTTGTAGCAAAAGGCCCTTTGTTTAGTCAGTGCATGTTAATTTTTGTCTTGACACTACATGTATGTTTAGTTGCAAGTAACACGAATTGTATCCTCATGTATTCCATCATCATTATCTATATCAGTGTGTGATACCTGTAGTTACTGGGTTGTTGTGTTTTTTTAGATGGCTCCAGATCCTGAGTTTCCGACTGTAAGATACCCCAACCCTGAGGAAGGAAAAAGTGCCTTGGTTAGTAAATCAGTATCACAATAAATGGGCCAAAAAGGACTTAATGTGCAAGTAAAATAGTGCTGTACTTAGAAGAAAAAATCAAAGTCCTAAATGACCTGCAAATGTTAAAGAGTAGTTTGCGAATACAGCCGCCTCTCATTTGCTCCCACTTACTATGTGCGAAACGCAAAGACAGACGTCTGCGATTCATCACCAGAATTTCCATTCTGATGATGTAAATCTCCAGGCGTTAAAATGGCATAATTAAAACTGCAATAGTCACGATACCACGCATGAAAAGGACAAAAAGCTGAACGATCTCGTTGTTGCTTGAACTGCCCCATTCAGTTACACAATGGACTTCTTCCACTGCCAGGCTGATCAAACTCTCCTGATAAATTTCGCTTTCGAGCGTATTTCGCCACCTTTGCATTGTAAGTTCAGACTCCGGAGAAAGGTAAACAAATGTCACGTTCCCTCACTTCCTGTCTGCAAAATTTTTTATTGATCTTGCTCTGGATCCCCAGAAGAAGCTTTATATCCAAAAGAAGATAGTTTCCGCCTTCACATGGTCATGCATAAAGCGCAAAAAGTCGACTGATGAATCGCCAATACGTTTTTGTGCATCTACATGTGGACGAGTTCCATTTGAAATATTAGGGACTTGCCTGATCCGGTCGGCAAATAATTTGACAAAAACCTCCTCACCGCAGATAAAACTACAAAGAGCCTGAAATTAGCTTACATGTATTTTAACGATGAAGCATTGAACCTACATTGAACATTGAACATTGGACAAACAGACTGAACGCTTAGTGGAAAAATTTCCAAGGAAGGACTAGATAAGTTTTTGCATGTTACGCTGAATAATTGTAGAGCTAATTATGCAAAATTGTTTGGTCAACCAATTAGTGCTAGTGTCTGGATTCAGGACAGATTTACGTCATCAGTATGGAATTTCTGGTGGTGAATCGCAGACTTCTGTCTTCGCGTTTCGCACGTAGTAGCGTGAGCGAATGAGAGGCGGCTGTATTCGCATGCTAGTTGAAGAGTAGAACAGTAATGGATAAAGAATCTTGAAGAAGCTTATAATGGCTCCTGTGAATGGAGTATAAGCCTGAAGAAGAAGAAGCAGCAGCAGCAGCTTAAAATTGTACAATAAAGCTTAACTGCTTTGTAGTGTAAAGTGCACTACCAGGACGGTTTTTGGGGGCTACTATTCGCTAACCCCTTAATGCTACAACATGCTAAGGTGTGAAATTTTGAGTCCATTTTGGTTGATTGATTGACTGACTGACTGAATGGTTTATTGATTGATTGATTAATTAATTAGCTTGTTGGAAGAAAGCACAGTCGAACCTCCCCACAATAGCTACCTTGGGGACAGGCATGTTAAATTGTCAGAGAGGTGGCTACTATGGGGAGTTAGGGGTGTAATATCACACCTGCTTCTTTTTTCTGGAAGTAAATGTTGTTTAAAAAATTCTTATTTTAGCTTATTTATGTAATAATGATATTTATAATAATTATAATTTAAAATTTAAAATAATTTGATAAAAATATAAAATAATCTCTGTAGCACTGAAATTAAAAAAATTTTCCGAAACGCTCTATAGCATAGTTAAAATTCATAAAATATTAAAACCATTAACTATGAAACGATAAAATATTAAAAACAAATTGTAGCACTGAAATTATAAAAATTTTCCAAAATGCTTTATAGCATAGTTAAAATTCATAAAATATTAAAACCATTAACTATGAAACGATAAAATATTAAAAGCAAATTGTTAGCTAGATTGAAGAGGTGTGTCTTCAACTTTGATTTAAAAACAATAACACTTGAACTGGATCATATTTCAAATGGCAGTTTATTCCAGAGAAATGGCCCAGAATGGGCAAAGACACGATCGCCAAAGGTCTTGTAATTAATTCTTGGGACCTTAAGGAGGCCCTGAATCAAAAGAAACCTGAATCAAAAGTAACAGAGACAAATGCAGTACAGATCAAGTCGAACGTGACTCTTACCTTCGAGCAGTGTTGTGTTACAAAGATTCGATTTACAAGGGTGTGTATGGGAACTTTATGGGTTTGCTTTAAATACCTAAAATCTGTTCGGTGAATAAAACTGACTTACCTTGCTTTGCTGTCATATTCTTTCTTGTTTCAGGGTGTTTGAGGCCATTTTGAAGTGTTTCAGCTAGTTAGCGGAATGGACGTAACCGCTTCAAATCACGATCAGCCAAAGCATGAATGACTTGCTTCCCAGTCCATCTGATAAGCAGTCCTTTAGTGAAATTTGTTCACAAACAGTGCGCTCAAACAGTTCAACAGTTCTTTCCAGAGCTACAATTCTACTTTTATGTGCCATCAAAGAATAAATCTCACCTTTCAATGATTGGTTCCAGGCGTATTCAAAACGAAAGTTAGCAAAAGTGAAGAAAGAGCATTACGTCGAATTTCCTACCACTTACACTACTTTGCAATATAATACAACAAAAAGCACCTAACTTTTCCATATTTTAAAAGATACGAATGCATTCACACTTTTGGTAGGGTTTCAAAGGTTGTCATAGCCAGGAGTGGTAGTGGGGATAAGCTCCCACTATCTATTAAGTGCTCCCACATGGTGTGTGTCTCAAAGAGCCTCTGACAACTAAGTCCAGCTCCTGGTGTGCTCGTCACAGAACTACTTCTTCTGACAGGAGAAGGGGCGAGGGAGGATCACTGGCACCTCAAAACCAGTTGCTTTGGGCAGGTGGGGCTCATCAGCCTGGGAAGGCAGTTCATCTAGGGGAAGGAAAACCCTTATTTCAAACCTCTGCTGCCTTGCGGCCATATCCATTCATGATAAAGGCTTCAGGAGTAAACCTCAAGGTCTCCTGGAGACAAACTGTCGCTTCTTTGGTCTTGTCAGTGTTGTGGAGAGGGGGGAAGTGCTACATTACACCACTCAGGCTTGCATCAGACCACACCACACTGCACTACACTTGGAGAGGGCACTCCAGCTTCACCCTTGGCATCGCCACAACACAGAGAATGGCAGATACCGGTTATAAGCTGCCGCTCAATTGTCGTAGAGCTCAGTGCCAGGGGTCATCTCGTCGGTGGGAGAGATTCTCAAATCTCACTGGACAGCTACTGCCCGCCTCAAGCTGGGCAGCCCCCAGCCAGTAAGGTGTTGTTCTGCCACGGTCTGCTCTCTTCATTGGGTGCATGGAGATTAGGAGACATCTGACAAGCAGACTGCAACCATCGCACCAGGCAACAATAAGAAACTTAAAAAGAAATCAGCTCTAAAACTGGGCTGTTGGAACATCAGGACTATGCTGACCAGCCTCTCTGAAGACCTTCAGGATGTCAGCAACTCTAGGAAAATTGCAGTCATCAACTACGAGCTCAAGAGGCTGCATGTGGACATTGCCACTCTCCAGGAAACACGTCTTGCAGACTCTGGATTATTGAAGGAGAAGGACTACATGTTCTTTTGGCAGGGGAAGAGCTCCTATGAACCTGGCCAACACGGAGTGGGTTTTGGTGTGAGGAACAGTCTGCTGAACACGATAGAACTAGGCGGTGACGGCTCCAAGCGACTCCTCACTCTTCACCATGACACCACGGCAGGCCCTGTCACCCTAGTCACCGTATATGCCCTGACACTCTCTGCTACATCGGTCGCGAAGGATTAGTTCTATGACAAGCTTGTGGCCACCATCAGCAGTATCCCTAGCAATCAATGCCAGAGTGGGTGCTGATCACAACTTGTGGCCCCCGTGTCTTGGACAGTTCGTTGTCGGCAAGATGAACAACAATGGCCAGAAACTGCTCGAGCTGTGCACTTACTACAAACTTTAACATAACCAACTCTTTCTTCAAGACCAAGCCCCAACACAAGGTCTCCTGGAGACATCCTCGCTTAAAGCATTGGCACCAACTGGATCTTATCCTGGTCAGACGAACTGCCATTAAGAACGTTCCTCACACACGCTCTTACCACAGTGCAGATTGCGACACAGACCACTCCTTGGTGTGCTGCTAGATCAGGCTCCAGCCCATGAGGCTTCACCATGGCAAGAAGCAAGGGAACCCTCCGATTGATATCAGCAAGATGAGTCACAGACCTTGTGGAGCAGTTTGCTGAGAGATTTGAGAATGAACTGCAAGCCTCACAGACTGGAGACTCTGCCACAGAGAAGTGGGCGATCCTGCGAGACACTATGCATCGCGCTGCCTAAGCCACCTTTGGGAGGAAGACCTTGAAGTTACACGACAGGTTTGAGGCAAAGTCTGCTGAGATGATCCCCGTCATAGAAGCTAAGCACGCCGCCCTAGTGGAGTACAAGCGATCACCCAGCGAGAGAAATCTGCAGATTCTCTGGGCCACCAGGAGCAAAGCTCAGCGGACCACCAGGCGTTGCGCCAACGAGTACTGGACAGAACTCAGTGAAACCATCCGGTCAGCAGCAATTACAGGGAACATCAGAGGGATGTACAATGGAATCAAGACGGCAATGGGACCAGTGCAGAACAAGACAGCCCCCTCAAACCCACCACTGGGTGAGTTATTACAGATAAGGGACAACGGATGGAGAGATGTGTGGAACACTATTCTGACCTCTACTCCAGGCAGAATGTTGTGACGACCCCAGCCCTTGGTGCCATCGGAAAAAGACCATTGTCCTGGGACAAGGTACTGAAATACCACCAGCCATCACCATCAATGATTATGAGCTTGATGCAGCCTATCAGTTCACGTACCTTGGCTCCACCATCACTGACAACCTCTCTCTGGATGTGGAGATTGACAAGAGAATTGGGAAGGCAGCCACTGTGACCTTTGTGGAGTCACGTGTAGCGGCCAGGAGCATTTAAATAGAACCCCCAAATAATAGCAGTGACAGTGGTGTGAGTAGGAGAAACCAAGTACAGAACAATTCCAAGTTTATTCTATCGATATGAGTAGCAAGATGATCGCATGTGATTGTAGGTACTCGTATATTTGACTTGAGGATGCTAACAATATGTGGTAAACCGTTCGAACTAAAAGGCAATTAAGAAATAATGTCTTATGTAACGTACAGTGTACATACGGACAACGAAACTAACTAAGAATAAAACCAAATGAAAATGATAATCAGAGAAACACAAAAACATGCCAAATAACCATAATTGACTTGCTTTCATTTACCTCCTAGCTTTGGTAGCGTATCATGCACTCATCAGCGATGGTAAATAGCGACAATACTGGTAGCAAGTAGCTTGCCACGATAGCGTGTGTTGTTTTTACTGTACAAAGAAAAGCGAGTAACCTTATATACGTCTATTATTATTATCGGAATACGTAGTCGGAAATACAAATAATCACTAAAGGATCAGTTAATGTTTAAACGAACAATAAGAGTCTTTAAATGTAGCAGCCACAACCCTTGGGTGCCTCACAACACGCATATGGACTAACCCCAACTGATAGTGAAGACCAAGATGGCAGTGCATAACACCTCTTTCATCAGCACACTGCTATTCGGCAGCGAGACGTGCGCCACATATGCCAGGCAAGAAAGGTGTCTGAACACCTTCCACATGAGAAGCATCCGCTGCATCCTGGGAATATTGTGGCAAGACAAGTTGCTCAACACTGAAGTCCTGTCTCGCACAGGTCTGCCAAGCATGTTCACAGTGCTCAGACAGTGCAGACTCCACTGGCTAGGCCACATCCACCCCATGCCAGAGGGCTGCATCCCCAGAGATCTCCTGTATGGCAAGCTGGCTTCTGGAAAAAGACCCACTGGGTGACCACAGCTGCGTTAAGTACTGTGATGTTGTGAAGTGCGACATGAAGGCTGTGGATGTTAACACAGAGTCTTGGGAGAGCCTAGAAGCCAACTGGTCCAAGTGGAGAGGAGCCCTGACCAATCAACTCAAAGCAGGAGAGGAGAAGCTGACACTAGCCGCAGAAAGCTAAGTGGCAGCTCTGACAGACCAGAGACAGAGCACAAGTGCAATCTCTGCAACAGAGACTGTCACTCATGCATCGGCCTCTACAGCCACAGACGCTGGTGTTCCAGCTAAACAGACTAGAATGCCTCCTATGGTCAACCTTGACCAACGGGGGCCTACTCAAATAACCCATGAAGCGTTAGTGGTTTCTGGTGAAATCTGACGCAGTGTACCCTGGCATGGTGTTGATTTGCATATAGTCAATTCCCACCCCTATTAAGTATCCTCACCGTTGGCTATATGCATGATGCAGCAGCAAGAGAGGCAGATTTGACCTGGTAAATGAGCGATTTTCAGGCCGTTGGTGATGAGATTTGTGAACCAGCGACTGACGGACTGGGAAGCGGGTTATTCACGCTTCGGCTGATCATGATTTGAGGTGGTTATGTCCATTCCTCGTGAATATTTTGGCCTTTTGCAGTAGGATGGTTCAATTTTGAGCCATCCTGCCTTGTCTTTTTTCTAGATGGCCACCACCACCAGCTCTGACTCGCTGGAAACTCTTCAAAACGGCCTCAAACACTGTGAAACAACAAAGAATACGACAGGAAAGCAAGGTAAGTCAGTTTTATACACAGAACATTGGTATTTAAAGCAAACCCATAAAGTTCCCATTCAAAACCTTGTAAATCACATCTTTGTAACACAACGCTGCTCGGCAAGAGTCACGTTCATCTACATTTCATTTACATAAATTATTTGCTCTCATCTCGCACTGGGGCAGCCTGTGGTTTTGTATTCAGTGTTTGTGAGTCGATGATTAACTGGCCATTGTCAAGAAGTTATTTTGGTAGTTGGTATGTGTTTCAGTGGTTGTTGCCATTGTGGAGAGGTGGCAGTTCTAGAGAGGTTTTAATAAGAGTGAATGTGTGCACCATCTGCAGGATCAATTAAGTGTAAAGAGGTGGCCTTTTAAGGACGTTTGCGCCAATTGTTACTGCACATCCTTACTGCGCGCACAAATTCATGCCACCTCATCGATGAGCGCGCATGCTTAATATTAAAATAAACAATCATGATAGGGAAGTTGGCCATTGCTGCAGCTTTGCCTGGATATAACGATCTTGGACGTTCGGTGAACCCTACTTTTCTTTCCAGAAACAGATTTTATTCACAATTATCTTCACATTGTCCAAAAATGAACAAAAAATCAATGTGGGAAGCTAAAAAAATTCAAGATTTCTGTCCACGGGATATCGAATCCTGCCATCGTGAGGCTGCAAGGCGCGTGAAACTACGGCCGCTAAATACAAACTTGTTCTTTAAGGAACCTCGCCAGTTGACTAATTTCACTTAGTAGGTCTACTTGAACAACATTTGGCAGAGAACGTTTCACTTCAAAGGTTCAATTGTATTATTGTTGGGCTTACTGACATTGTGGCCTTATTCGCTAACGAAGCCCGATTTTTCAGATTTAGGTTGATCTTTCAGGCTTGTTATCTCCTAAACGAAGTTGGTGACCCCCCATTTTTTTTACGTTTCTGACATAAGTAAGTCATCAACTTTAAGTGGTAAAAATCAATGTTGGAAAATTTTCCCGCGAACGTCCTTAAGTGGACTTTTGACTGCATTAAGGATGGAGCGGTGAAGCATAAAATTGAAACAACCACAACATAAAATAATTATCCAGCTGATAGTCGACAGACTATAATAATGTTCTTTGTGGTTCGTTTTTTTTTTTTAACAGGACCTCGCAATGAAAACTGCTAATGAGAATAACTGCTCTGTAATCCTGGCAAATGATCCTGACTCTGATAGAATGGCTCTTGCAGAGAAACAGCCAAAGTAAGTGAAAATACCCATTGTAGAAATTCTCAACCATACTTAGTTGAACAGCAAAGGAGCAGCCATAATCCATCAACACACAGTGTTTGAACTAACAGCCATGGCAGATGTCCCTATTGTCCCTATGCATGTTTCTTAATTTACTTGGGGAGAACAAGTGCATTTTTATTTGTAAAACCTCATGAGATTGTCAGAAGCTGAGACAGTCTGGGACGATTTAGGTGGTGAATCGTGGCGAAGAGAAAGTAAGGGTACATATGAATGTTGTGCTGCATAGCACTAAGAACTCAAATGGTGAAACAGAGAATTAACTCTGAAGTGTAAATTAAAGTGCTAATTGAACCCATGAATAACCCACTGAGCGTTAGCCCTGTAGTAAAGGGAATCATGGAACCACACGAGGTCTGACTTTCTCTGTCCGACCTCGTAGCTCAGTCAGCAGAGTAAAGGTAGATCTAATCCGGTGGTCGTGTGTTCAATTTCCACTGAGGTCAAAAGGTTTTTTCTTTACCTCATGTGGTTCCATGATTCCCTTTACTAAGGCTAACTCCTAATGGGTTATTCATGGGTTCAAGTAGCACTTTAATTTACAGTCGATCAGAGTTAATTCTCTGTTTCACCATTTGTGTTCTTAGTGCTACGCAACTCAACATTCATATGTACCCTTGTAACTTTCAGAGGGAGTTATGGTTATGCATGTGTGTTTGTCATATCAATGACAGTGTGGCTTCTATCAAATAACGAATCAAATTGACTGTTTGAAAATAAGATGGTATCTACATTAATCTGGAGACATGTCAGATTACTGTACATTGTTCAGTCAAACATTTTATGGCTTAGTATTTAGCTATCTTACCACTACCGGTTTAACATTGTATGTACATCATAAATTCCCAGTTTCTTTACTGTACATCGCAACCAAAAAATCTTAACCAAATCATTACCGTAAACAGCTCTACAAATGCTCCTATCACAAAAGATTAACTCTTGCATACTTTGCGTGCATATGTTTTATATTTGATGAGCATTTTATGACATTTTTTTCAGTCTAGTATGTTAAGCGTCAAAAGTATGAAAAGTACTCAAATGTTCTTTGAAGACTGTGTGACACCAAGTACAAGTGCAATTTAATTAAATCAGACTTTCAACATGTCAGAGGTTTTTTTTGCTTTCTTTCTATTTTCTGTGAAGTAGTGTTGTTGTGTTGTGTAAAAAGGGTAAACTTGTACGACTTGTATAAAATGCAAAAAGGTCTCTTAACTTTGAGTATTTTGAGCAAAATACTTAAAAGTTGAAAGGACTATGTGATTGATGAGTGAGGGAGTTATGCATGTGGGCGTGTCACACCAATCACGGTGCGGGTTGAATCAAAGAACAAATCAAATTGCGTGTTAGAAAATAAGATGATATCTACATTAATATGGAGACATGTCAGATTACTGTATGTTGTTCAGTCAAACATTTTATGGCTTACTATTTAGCTGTCTTACCATTACCGATATAACATCATATATACATCATAAATTCCCAGTTTCTTTCTTGCAGTACATCGCAACCAAAACACTTAAACAAACCATTACTGTAAACAGTTCTACGAATGCTCCTATCACACCCACAGAAAATAACTCTTATATACATGCTTTGCGTGCCTATGTTTCTATTGTGCAAATCATATCAGTGAAGATGTCATATTGTTTGCGACTAAAAAGTGGAAAATACTGTATAAACGATATCTCTGGAAATATTGAAGCAGTGTTCTTGAAACCTGGCACCACAAATGTGCATCGCAAAAGAAACAAAATGATACCCTTAGTGCTGTTGCCATGACAACAGTTTTGCTGCTGGCACTGTGTTAATAAAAACTGAAATTCCCTATACTGAGTTTTGTCTTAAAACAAAAATCATCTACCCCACCCAATCTAATGATGGGAGTGAAGACAATATGGGAACTATGTCTGTATGATCCTTTGTCTCACTTTAGAGGTTGCAAAATATAGGGATATTTAGTTTTTTGACAGAAAGAGACTGGACCTGAAATAGTTGTTATAGCAACACCACTTAGGGTGTCATTTTATTTCTTTTTTGATGTACATTTATGATGCCAAGTTTCAAGAACACTACTTCAATATTTCCAGAGATATTGTTTATTCAGTGTTTTCCACTTTTTAGTTGCAAACAATAGGACGTGATCACTGATCTAATTGCATAATAGAAAAATGTCAATATCTCTAAAACAAAAGAAGATATTTTAAAAAGAAAAACACCTTGCTTCTGTATTTTTAAAGGCCTTTCAAATAAGCGCAAATCATTTTTCACTTCATTGGCACTTTAAAGACAAGGCCTCTCTAAATCAACCGTCATTTGAACTATCTCTTTGCTTCTACATGTACCTTTGCTGATTGGACAGATATTGTAATTATTTCCTAAAGTTTGCTTACAAGTATACTCTCCTCCTTTGCACATAAAATCTGTTCTGAGTTTGGCAACTCATTAGTGCCAATACTTGACACGAATTCCACTTAATGCATGTATGTACAGTTACAGTATATGTTTGAATTCTGATTGTGGGAAGGTGACCTGATTTTCTGTAATCTGTTTTTAAAGTGGTCAGTGGAAGGTATTCACTGGTAATGAAATAGGAAGCTTGTTTGGATGGTGGGCATTCACTTGTCACAAAAGGCAGCATCCAGAGCTATATCCAGGTATGCTACAGTTCAAACTAAATCAAGTCAAGTTTCTTTTCAGAGGTTGATTTATTTACTATTATTTGTGCTGAAAAAATAGGCATTGTATTTGTGAATTAACAGCCTCTGGGCTGTGTTCAGAAGCTGGTTAACACTAACCTAGGATGAAAAGTTAACCAAGTATAATTTTTTTTGTATACAAATGTTTTCACTGCTTGTTTTGTGTAGTTTGAGATTATTTAAATCCAAAGCAAAAGGTCCAACAATATAAACAGTGAACCTCACAGTAAAGTTGCAAAACTCAAATCTAAATTCTCGCTTATCCTGGCCTGTGTTAGTTGTTAATTGAGCTTTGAACAGCCTGGCCCAGGAGGTAGAATCATAGCAGAAAACTATCCTGTCTTAAGTGTGCGATATAACTTCACAACCAAAGCGAAAATTAGGGAGAAAACAGAGAATTCAAATAAAAAATCTATTCTTATTTAAGGGGCTAGGTCACGCTATTTTAGGTAATTTTGTTTAATTTTGCTAACTGCGAGCTCTAAACATCAAATTGGCAGACCAAGAGTCTTTCATTTGCAAAATCATGGCCACATAACAACCGAGAATTATTTTCCAGCTGCGTTAATGAATGTTTGATACATGTATAAACTGACATACCGTAAGTTTGAAAAAAGGTGGGCCAACATTTTTCAAATTTATCCAACTGCAATCCGCTTCAATCCTCTCCAGTTTTGTGCATCCACGTCCCTTCTTGTCTTCCCTGTGTTTTGTTCGAGTTCTTCTATAGTTTTGAGCTGTTATTTTGATATTTAAGTTAATTGTATGGCAATTTGATCAGTGCTGAAATTGCCTAAAATAGCGTGACGTAGCCCCTTTAAGGTCAAATATTCAAAATTTAAAACTTCGTCAAACAGTTATGAGTTTGAGAAATGTCGTGTTGCAGCACTTGAGAGTAATTTGGAGCAGTTTCTTGAGCATTAGTCTTCTTATAACTGATCAATTACTGGTTGACCAGGTTCATCGGTGTACATGATTGCAAGCACAGTGTCTTCGAAAATGCTCCAAGCTATGGCCAGGGAGGAAGGATTCCAGTTTGAGGTCAGTGACTATTAAGAATATTATCTTAGTGGGTGGGTTTATACTGCATTAGTCTGTCATGACTCAACAATTTCCGGCATTTTCCAAGACGTAGATTTTGATGGGTTATTATAACCATTCTATATCAGTTGATGCCAAAATCACGGTATCAAAGCACCGCCCAGTCATTGGTGAACATTTTGCTGTCAATTTTAGGGCACAATAGGTTACCATAGCAACAATATGACCTGCTAAAAACACCCTTAAGGTGGCTCTCAACCCCTTTTACTTTGAAAAAAGTTGCATTTTGTAATGCTCATCACAATTTGATTATACAAAAATAGGCAGTTATTGACTGCATGTAGCTTACTGCGTCTACTATTACTTGCAATAGCGCATTTAACCACCCTGAAACAACGACACTAGAAATTACTCACAGCTAATTAATGATAAAGCACAAAGGGTATAGTGAACAAAACGTATTAGGAGAAATTACAATGCCTGTACTTCAAGGGTACTTCGTAATTTGGCCATACTCATGAAGCAGAATCTGTGGCTTATTATAAGTTGAGAGCATTTGTCCACAATATCTCAACGCATCCAGAACAAAAACAAAATATTTAGCTCTCTGAAAAGAGATTAGTTGCTCCCCAAAGTGAATCTTGGTTTTCGTGAAAGACATTTTTTGCCACCCGAAGGAAGAATGACTCTTAAAGAACGCTCCTCGAAAATAGTTTTTTCACTACAAATTCAGCTCGGAACATATATACTGTACATTCATATTGCTTGAATCATGGATGAAATGACCTTTTCCACATATTTTACCACAGTCACGATTAAAAAGTCAGGCTGAACCGACGCTTTGCAAAGAAATCTGTTCTAAGCCCTGTCTTGGAAGTGATATATCTCTTTAGCGTTAATAGCTACCACGCATTGGCACTAGTAAAATCTATTTATTCTAACAATCCAGCTTCTTCATGTTAAAATGTCAGGGAAGTTGACCAAAACCAGAATTAATTGGAATTTGTGACCTCACTTGACCTTGTTGACTCAACAAAGAAAGCGATGGTCCTGAATTATTGCCTGAGAGCTGAAAATTGAATAGGAATATCTTTTCAAGCTTTCCTTAGGAGATTTAGACCTCAGCAGGCTACAAAAGTGAATGAAACAAAATAAAAAACGAGACAGTGTAAAGAGCCGATAATTTATTCAATTTTGGCCTTCGTCACGTTCAAGTTTAGGCAGAGTTGGTTGTGGGCTCAGATTCTATTGTTACAGTCATGCATTCACTCACTCACTCATAGGGATAGCATAGTAGCTTATACCCTAGCCTGTGCCAGACTCTCGGTCAGTGGGGACAATTTAAAAAGCGGGTGCGGAACAAGCAGGATCTGGTAAAAAATTGGGAAGGGCACGGGAAGGAGGGCCTGTAGGCATTGTTTTAAAAACCTCATTCCACCCACTTTTAAAAAGATAACACTTCAAGGATGTCAAATTGTCAGTATTTTCTGTGTCGAGTTACTCGTGTGTGTATTATCACCAGCTTCACAGCATGTTTTGATCTTCTTGCAGTCGTCTTATGATCTGACTAGAGAGATATTTTTTGGGCCAGGGGAAAGCAAAAGTGTGTGTATACAAGATGATTTGCTTTTTACATCGCACATCGTTTGCGATTGTTTGTTGGTTGTTTTGATTATGGACTGTTATTGCAGTCTTTTGTTAGGATACGGCATGACTTCCTTTGGTTACATACCAACTAGGAAAACATTATTATTTAATCTGTTCATGACCATGGCTTTGAATTGCCTTTGCTTTGGGAGGTTAATGGTGGGAACAGCTCTATTTCATTGGCTATAATTATTTTGAGTACATTGAATTTTTGAAAATATTAAAGGACTGCAGTCAGGATGAAACTTATATAAAATTAAAATGATCTCTGGCTAAAATGATTAAAAACTACGAGACTTTGACTGCCCGAACTGCAGTCTTTGACGGGTAAAATGAATGACGAGAAAGCGATGAGAAAAATTGCACAAGTGTCTATTGCAAAATAAAAATGTAAATAATTATGAATGTTTGTTGAGAAGATTGTTGTATTGCCCTGGTAATGGTCAAGAATTGTTATCTGTGTTAGGTGTCACTCTGGTATGCCACACTTCTAATATTTTGCTGGTTCTTTGTTGGACCAGGCGTGATTAGCAATTCCAGAACCTATGGCCGCAGTTTGGTGTTTCTCAAATGTTCTTTTTTGGGGGGTAATGAAAGCTCTGCCAGTTTCCTCAAGATAACACCATGTACAATTTGTACAGTGAATTTTATACACAACGTTGGTCTGTGATCCCATGGAAGGTCGGAATTTCAGAGCTGGGAACTGTTGTTGTAGATTGGTAAATGGTTTGTTTATAACTGTGACATTGCGTTTTTTGAGGACATGTGTCAATGGTTATTCCTTTGATGTAAGGAAGAGAAGCGAAGGACTTGCGTGACTCGGTTGGTTCAACCATCTTCAGTTGAAAAACATTCCAACAAGTTCCTCTGTAGATACATTTGTTGTTGAGGATCGCTTTTTTGTGTTTCAACAACAAATCTATCTTGATCTGAGTACTATGTACACCACAAAAGTGCCATACAGATGAACAGTAGTTAAAATGTGGCATAATAAAAGCCTTATATAATCTTTAGAGTATCTTTAGAGATAAGTTTACGATATCTTAGCATTACATTGGACAGACCATTTATCTCCTTACAAATAGTTGATATATAATCATCAAAACATGTAACCTATTGTCAATATTATTTTAGTCTAAATACATACTATTTAGTCCAAATATATCCAAAGAATCTTTTAATGAAAAAGAGAAGGAGTGGTCTGTTTTTCCCAAGACTATAGCCTGATAATTTGTCTCATTTACAATCATTCTACTGTGATACCACTCATTTGCAACTCTCACTTCACAACAAATACAGTTCTCTGGAGCTACTATCAGAAGAGTATAACTGATGATTGTCCGCATATGCATGAAGTTTACCTTGGGTAACCCAGTAAAACAAGTCGTTGATGAATATATTAAAAACACTGGCCCCAAAACACTTGCTTGTGGGGGTACCCCTCTTTTAACACTATTCCAATTAGAAAAGGTGTCCCCAATCTTGACTTTCTGTTGTTTCCCTGACAAAATTTAATAATCCTTGACGAGCACAAAATGTCTCTCTCCCACGCCATAAGCCTTGAGTTTTGCTAAGAGTAGAAATGTTGAATGACATCAAAAGCCTTAGTAAGATCCATTGAGACTACCGCAACTAATTCCCCTTTATTCAAGCATGGCCCTCCAGTCCTCAGTGCCGTCTCTCACTCTTAAGTCTCCCAGCTGTGCTACTAGCAGCCTCTCATACGTGTATATATTGTCGAGTACAGGTGGTACATGTACTGTGATAGGGGAATAGTTTTCTTTTTAAAATTCCTTGCTTTTCTTAAAAAGCGGTGTCACCTGCTCCATTTTCCATGCACTCAGGTAGCAACCTTGAGCAATTGAGGCCACTCGACTCGACTTCTTTAAGCAAATTTTCAACCTGCACACAGTTGGTACACGAAAATCAAAAGAAAGTGGCATATTTATATGTCCTTATAACATTGATGGCAATACTAGGGTGATTTTCGAAGTCCTCAGTCCACAGTCACTGTCGTCTATCTGAGCAACACTGTTTGCGGCTTGAATGTTGACTTTTTCAAAAAGTGTTCTTTTATTGCTTTCCTTCATAGTAAGGTCCATTTATTATGCTGAATTTTATACTGTTCGTAATTTGTCTCAGTGCGATCTTTGGTAAATTTCCACCATAGTTATTTCGATATTTAATTGCCTTACACCATTGTTCATTCATGTATGGGACTTGACAACGACAGTGTATTTTCTTCGGCCTATCAGAGCACACACCTTGCCATATGACACACATCATTTTGGCACTGCGTAATTGATTGCAGATGTGTGGCTCTTGAGCGAGAGAATGGCATGGAAAATGGAAAACTCTAACATAAATCAGTTTAATAACAATAATTATTAACCCTGCTTTCCAATTCCCGAAGTAATTTAAGTGTTCATGTGTTCTACAATACATTTACTAGAATGAAATTTACACGGCCTGGATATTCAGGTACAACAGTGCCTTTTGTTCCTTTAGTAACAACTTAAATTTAGGGGAGCCCATGAATGACTCAATCGCTTGAAGTATACTTAGTTAGAAATTGAAATATCATCACTTACATATTATCAACCTGACAGATCATAAATGATCGTGAGTAAACGTTTGCTCTCTGCATATTCAAAGTCAACCTACTTTGTTAGAGTGAACCCACCTAATTTTATACCAGGGTATCTAAAAGACAATAATGCTGCGTCCACATTCTGTAGATAGTGACATATTTTACATGGTGATTCATCCATCTGCACATTCTAAGACTTTAAGTAGTGTCAATTTGTGATGTCTAATTCAAAATCTGTTCTTGTATGCATTACATTCATGCATAATGACACATCGTTGGGGAGGTATGACCAGGGATGAGACAAAAGAGCACATAGTGATCTCAACTATGTTTGGACATAAAGGATACACGTCATCCTCCCCTTTGCCAGACCGTGGAAATCAAAAGATGTGGAAATTGTAGGAGCAGAAATATAACTTATAAATTCTGTAGTTGTACACATTAAATGTCTCGAGAATTTTGACAGACTATGTTGAGGACACATAAAGTAAAGTAAATGAAATTAAAGAATGATCATCGCAGTAAATTTCAAACTTAAGCAGCTGGAAAGAATAATCCTGAAAAAACAAATCAGGGCTTCAATGGGATTCGAATATGTGACCTCCGCGATACTGGTGCGATGCTCTACCTACTGAGCTTTGAAGCCACACATAATTTGGGAGCGAGATCAATTAGTTGAGTTCATATCTCCCGTGAGGAGTGAAATGATCTATAGTATATATGAAATAATTCATATTTTGTACTGCGGGTGTAGATGAAATTAAAGAATGATCATCGCAGTAAATTGGCTGGAAAGAAGAAGCCGGAAAAAAAATCAGGGCTTCAACGGGATTCGAACCCGTGACCTCTGCGATACCAGTGTGATGCTCTACCAACTGAGCTATGAAGCCGCACATTGGGAGCGAGGTCAATTAGTTGAGTTAATTCATATCTCCCGTAAAGTAAAGTAATCGTTTATTTAAGGTGGCTCCCTAGAGTTACTGTGAAACACCCTCCCTATAGAGCGCGAGTTAGAAAAGGAAACGTAGTTAATTCCTCTTTAAGTTTTCCCCGTAGTGATTAACCAGAGTGAGTACTGTTAGAATAAGGCTTATATTTTGATTGTCAATTTTTGGATTTAAGCCGTTACCATGGCAACATCTCGTGTAATGACAAGCAGATATTTTCCTCATTTTGACCAAAAGTCCTTGATATTTATACTTTCCTTCGGTGAAATTTTTTTATACTTCGCCACATCATGGAAATGACACTGCCTAACATTTTGAATGGAAAAAAAGTCAAGGTTGTTCAGACGGTTTTTCCAATATTCTGTA
>Ga0126343_10000069_pt1 | contig 27127 bp, 24 predicted proteins | sample Cyp2metagenome_FD_92531 | JGI IMG/M metagenome (GOLD analysis project Ga0126343, IMG submission 92531) | Coral microbial communities from Lord Howe Island, Old Settlement Bay, Australia - Cyphastrea 2 metagenome | ecosystem: Host-associated > Invertebrates > Cnidaria > Coral ...
TGGGCTAAACTTGTTCATGGCTTGCTCATTAGGATTCAAGATTGTGTGACTATTTTATAGTCGATTTCTCTTGGGCAAGCCCTTGCTATGACAGGTTTTTCCGCTTAAGTCAGTGCCATTGAATTCTGAATTAAAGTCATAGTTTTCAGCAAAAACTTGTGAAAAATAATTATTCAACTACGACTATGAATTAACAAACACTCATCTAACAATTGCTAAAAAAATTAACAATACTCTTATCCACTTCATTTCTCATTGGAATATAATCTTTTTTTTGCTCACAATCATTTATTTTTTTAGTCAAAATAGCTGCTGCTTTTTTTTTATCTAATGGCAATCTTATTAAATTAAAATCATTGGCTACTTCCTTTTCATAACCAAATTCTGTTTCAACTGTTGCAACATGATGCCCATAGGCAATTGATTTCAATAATGCACCTTCTATAGGTGCAGACCATAAACTAGGGTTGATAGTGATTCTTGCTTGAAGGACAGCATCCTTTAAACCTGTTTCCCAGGAGCATTGTTGATAAATAATATTTTTTGCACAAATTATGCGACCGATAACTTTTTCACACTCTACTTGACTTAGCGGAATGAAAAAAGTGTGTATAGGTAATAATTCAGCTAACTCAACAAAATATTCAACACCTTTAGCTAAATGACCAGCACCATGGAAGACAAAATCATAAATAGGTTTTAATCTTTTTTTGTGAAAGATTTTACTATCTACTTCTCCAGTGTCGAGTCCAACTATATCACATACAATGTTACTATCGAAAACTTTAATTAATAATTCTTTTTGAAGTTGATTCTGGGCAAGAAAATGTACCTTGCTTAAAATCCTACGCAAGCCATTTTGAAAATCAATGTAATCTGACCTAGAGCAATTTGCAATAAATGGATAGCACTGTTCATATGCATTTATTGGGTTATTAATACATCGAAGACACTCCCTTTTCATTTTAGGATCATAGTTATATGACATCATACAAAAAAAACTATTGTCCATAACATAAAAATAGGTTTTTTTGTTTCTGCTAATTAATTCAATAAACCTGCTAAACCCTAGTGTCTGAGGATGTATACAAAAAACTTCTACTCCACTTATTCTGCTTACTCTAAAGTTAAAAACAAAATCACCCAAAAATCGCTGAATTATTTCTGTTATAACTTTAAAGTATTCTCTATTTCTGATGTAATTTTTGATGCTCTTTTGCTGGTAGCCCGTAACAAGCTCAATGCCATTTCGCTCAGCATCTTTTGCTAATTTTTTCATTAACCGAGCAACCCCACCTGAATCTGATGGAGGTATCCTACATACAAGGTATTTTTTCAAATCAAACACAGCTCCGCACTGTTAATTTTTTGATCACAAAGTGTGAGTAGAGTGGTAGAGCTAGCGCTGATAAAGATAGAGAAATTAAACTACCCAAAAGTACTCCTTCTACACCAAATTTCCTACCTAAACATATTGAAATAGGCAAATTTATCATTGCTTGAATAACTGCCAAATACATCTGTACCTTTATTTTTGAAATTCCATTTAAGAAATAGGCATAGATATCACACCAAACTCTAACAATAATGAAGACACATATAATTAATGCCAGACTATCTTGAATCATGACTTGACCACCCATCCATATATCAATAATCTTGTGGGATAGTAGATAGATCAATAGAGATATCATGGATAGTACAACAAATATTACATGTGTTTTTTTTAAGGTGTTTTTAATAAATAAAATATCCTGCCTTGCAAATGCTCTGGTATATGCTGACCACAAAGGGTTCAGGATAATATTATTAAAAACCAAAACCAAACTAAATAGCTTAAAGGCAATCTCGTAGGGAACAACTGCTGCGGGAGAAACAACCTGAGCAATAATAATTTTGTCTGTTGTAAAAATTACCAAAACAGCAATTTGAATAATAAAGAATTGCCCACCAAGGTTTATAATTTCAGAAATCCGATCTTTATCAAAATACTTTATGCTTGGTATTAAATTTGGAAACTTCGAATAGAAGGAAATAGTAAGTATTAAGCTTGATAAAACCAGTGATGATCCGTATGCCATGGCCAAATAGGTTAAGCTCGGATCGAGAAACACATTAACGACATATACAGTTATTAACGCAAACAAATTACTAAAAAATGACCTCAAAACTGTTTTTTCAGTTTTTTTTACTGCATGAAATAATTGATCAATGATCGATAATACAAAATTTACTAAAAACAAACCAAATATAGTCAAAAAAGAATTTTGTATCTCTTTAGCTGATATTACTTCCGTATTGAATATTACATTCCATTCTATGAATTGTCCTGCAACAATAACCGTTATATAAATAAGCAAAGATATAATTGCAATAGATACATAAGCCGAGCTGATACTCTTAATTGCCTCATTGCACCTATTATGCTCTAAATATTCACCAAGCTTATTACGAACCCCATTACCAATGCCACAGTCAAAGAACAACGCCCAAGATACTACACTATACATGGTAAGCCAAATACCATAACGTTCATCACCAAGATAATTTAACATTAACGGCATCAGTAAAAATGATGCTAAAACCATCAGTATCTTAAAAATTAATGACCCAACTAACTGTTTAACGTATTCATTTCGAAATAAACTATGATTTCTCAATAATTGCATATTAATCTATGGTACCAATCTTTGATTATTAAATATACACTGACTCATTGGACTTCTTTCAGAATAAAATCAACAACATTATTTTTTTCTGACCAATCAGGCATTTTTTTATATGATTGCCACAGTGTCATCACCTCTCTATCACGATAGTTAAAGCCACCAAAATTCACATGCAATGGGATGTCAGAGTTACATTCTTTAATAATAGTTTTAATTAAAACTCTTAATTTGTAAGTATCCGCAGAGCAAATACCATATTCTCTTGAGCTTCCTTTTTTAAGCCCAAGTAATTCCTTGATTGCTAGCTTATAGGCAGTAACCACATCATCGATATGCACCAATGAAATTTCTTGTTCTCCAGGAGACATATCTACATGCCCTCCTTCTTTAATTTGCTTAATAAGAAAACCTATCAGTTTACCTCTACCATCATTTGGACCATAAGTATCAAAAAGCTTCAAGGTAATGCATGCAATAGAATTCACCTCAAGGTAATATCTTACAATATCATCAAAGGCTTGTTTAGTTGCTGCGTAGAGGTTAACAGGGTTGTAGCTTTCGTCATTATAATGCTGCCATGAAGTCCCTGTATTTATAAATTTATGTACTCCATGTTGAACCATCGACTCTAAAAGCATTGATGGAAATTTGATATTACTGTCAATTAATCTTTCTACATCCTCTTCTCTGTGGCTGGACAAAAACAAAGATGCACAATGTATCACAAGATCAATATTATCTTGACTCAATGCTTTTGATATTGAACTATAACTTCCATCATATATGTGTATAGATAATTCTTTTTTTCCTATAGACAATCCTGATAAATCAGAACTTGGCCGAACCAACAAACTAATTTTATGGCCACTATCAAATAATGCTTTTGCTAAATTTGAACCAATAAATCCTGTAGCGCCTGTAATTAAAACATTCATCAAAAGGGACTCTTATAGGAATTCATTGGCAAAAAGCTTTTATCACGAGCTGACAGCAGTGGACTATCAATCATCCAGTCAATACCACAACTATTCCATAAAATACCATCATCATTAACTGGATCATAACAAGTTGATGTTTTATAAATCATGATTGCAGAGCTAGTCAAAGTATAAAATCCGTGCGCTATTCCTGGAGGAAGGTACAAAATACGACGATATGTTGAGTCCAATTTTAATTTTTGATGTTTTTGGTATGTAGGTGAACCCTTTCGGATATCAACAAATGCATCTAGCACTTCACCTTCCATGCAATAAATCAATTTAGTGTGTGCTGATGGTGGCTTTTGAAAATGCATTCCTCTAAGGACATTCCGATTCGATAATGAAAAATATTCTTCTTCAAAATTACTACATAAGCCATGTTCAAGAAAAATATCTTTATTTAAAGTCTTAACAAAACAACCACGATCATCATTAATGATCCGTGGTGTAATCAAATAGCAGCCTTCAATACTAAGCTCTTCAATTTTCATTAGGCATTCTCAAAAAAGGCTCTAAAAATAGAGCCTATTTAATCATTAAAAATTCAGCCCAAAAAACTCTTCCAGCTTACTGATCACATAATCCAGATGCTCTTCAGTAAGCCCCGGGTATACGCCAAGCCAGAATGTGTTATTCATAATACGGTCTGTATTAGTCAGCTCACCCACAACCCGGTAGTTAACGTTCTGAAAATACGGTTGACGAATCAGGTTACCGGCAAACAGCAGTCGTGTACCAATTTTATGCTCATCAAGAAACTTCAGCAGATCAAGCCGCTTAACACCCGCTGTCTCTTTGATGGTAATTGGAAATCCAAACCAGGAAGGCTCTGAATTCGGGGTTGCTTCTGGCAACTCCAGAAACTCTTCACAGGCCTTTAAGCCGGCCTTTAAATACGCAAAATTATCTTTACGCTTTTGTACTAACCACTCAACCCGATCCATCTGTGCCAAGCCGCAGGCAGCTTGCATATCAGTTATCTTCAGATTAAAGCCCATATGGGAGTACGTGTATTTGTGGTCGTAGCCAAAGGGCAAAGTACCGAGTTGTTGTTCAAAGCGTTTGCCACAAGTGTTGTCACAGCCTGGCTGGCAATAGCAGTCTCGCCCCCAATCCCGAAAAGATTCTACGATTCGGATAAGTTCACGGGATTTGGTGAACACCGCACCACCCTCACCCATGGTAATGTGGTGCGCTGGGTAGAAGCTTACCGACGCCAGATCACCAAACGTACCCACCTTCTGGCCATTATATGTACTGCCCAAGGCATCACAGCAATCTTCAATAAGCCAAAGGTTATACTGGTCAGCAATGCGACGTACTTCAGACAAGTCAAAGGGATTGCCCAAAGTATGGGCAATCATGATCGCCCGGGTTTTTTCTGTTACCGCAGCCTCAATCAATGCTGGGTCGATGTTGTATGTTGGAATATCAACGTCAACAAACACAGGTATCAGGCCGTTTTGTACGGTCGGGTTCACTGTGGTCGGGAAGCCGGCCGCTACGGTAATTACTTCATCACCAGGCTTAAGCGCCCGTTCACCCAATTTGGGTGAGGTCAGTGCTGTCATTGCCAGCAGATTGGCTGAAGAGCCAGATGTGGTAGTCAGTAAGTGCGGCACGCCGATGTAGTCTGCCAGTCGCTTTTCAAACTCAGTATTGAATCGGCCCGTGGTTAACCAGCCATCAAGGGAGGCCTCCACCATTGCCTTGATTTCTGGCGCACCAATCACTTTGCCAGAGGGTGGTATGACTGTCTCGCCCGGAACAAACGGTTTGTCCGCAAAAGCATCATCGGCATATTGGCCCACAAGGGCTACGATATCGTTACGCAGTGTTTCCTGAGTCATGGTTTGTCCTGGCTTGCTAACTGATCAAGCTTTCATGTAGTCATTAATTTCATTTATGGTGTATTGGCGCATGTCATCGTGGTTCAACCATGTTTTATGCCACTTCACTATGCGCTCAAGCGTTTCATCCAAATCCCAGCGTGGTTCCCAATTAAGACGTTGCCTTGCTTTGGAGCAGTCCAGCTTGAGATAGCCAGCCTCATGAGGGTGATCCGCACCATCTAATTGCCAACAGGCCTGCTCACCCCACAGCGTGACCAGTTTGTCAGCGATGTAATCAACCGGCCTGGCATCACTGTCGTTTGGCCCAAAGTTCCAACCTTCTGCATAGGCAGGCCCATGGTGAAATAATTTTTCCGCAATAAGCAAATAACCTGATAGTGGCTCTAACACATGCTGCCAAGGGCGAATAGCGTGTGGATTGCGAACAACAACGGGGGAATTTGTTTCGAATGCACGAAGTATATCGGGGATCAGACGATCATCTGCCCAATCTCCACCACCAATCACGTTACCGGCTCTGCAAGACGCAAGAGCAACTCCGTGCTCAGCATACCTGGCATTATTGAAGTAGGAGCTACGATAGGCTGAAGCAACCAGCTCTGCACATCCCTTACTGTTGGAATAGGGGTCATACCCACCCATCGGCTCGTCTTCCCGGTAACCCCAAACCCATTCCTTGTTGTCGTAGCATTTATCGCTGGTGACGTTAACCACGGCTCGTACGCTTTTGCTTTTACGCACTGCCTCCAACAGGTAAACCGTGCCCATTACGTTGGTGGAGTAAGTCTCAACAGGCTCAGCGTATGAGAGTCGTACTAATGGCTGCGCAGCCATGTGGATTACGATCTCCGGCTGATACCGGATCATGCTGCTTGCCAACGCCTCACTATCACGGATGTCACTGATTTGTGATTGCATTCCGGTAGCAACGCGGGCCTGTTCAAACAACGAAACGTCAGTGGGAGGATCAAGTGCATAGCCTTGCACGACAGCACCGAGTTGTTCCAGCCACAAGCAAAGCCAGCTGCCTTTAAAACCGGTATGACCTGTCACAAAGACCCGCTTACCCTGCCAGAACGCAGGATTAATATCGGATTTCATCGTCCTTTACTCCCAACGTTTCCACGGAGCTTTGCCACTTTGCCACAACTCTTCAAGCAAATGTCTGTCGCGCAGGGTATCCATCGGTTGCCAGAAACCTTCATGGCGAAATGCCATGAGCTGGTGTTGTTCTGCCAAGGCCATCAGTGGCTCCTGCTCCCAAATGGTGGCGTCACCTTCAATCAAGTCGATCACCGCCGGGGATAGCACAAAGAAGCCACCATTGATCATGGCACCGTCACCTTTAGGTTTCTCCTTAAAGCTTTTTACTGCATCGTCCTGAATATCCAGTGCACCAAAACGCCCTGGAGGATACGTTGCTGTTAATGTGGCCAGCTTGCCGTGCTGCTGGTGAAAGGCAATTGACGCCGGAATGTCAATATCACCCACACCGTCACCGTAGGTAAAACAGAAAGCATCATCGTGCTCTATGTACTGCCTGACTCTTTTTAAACGACCACCGGTCATAGAGTCATCGCCAGTATCAACCAAAGTTACCGTCCAGGGCTCGGCGCGTTTGTGGTGTACTTCCATCTGATTGTTGTGCATAGAGAAAGTCACATCAGACATATGCAGGAAGTAGTTGGCAAAATACTCTTTGATGACATAACCCTTGTAGCCACAGCAAATGATAAAATCATTGATGCCATGGCTGGAGTACATTTTCATAATGTGCCACAGAATAGGGCGACCACCAATTTCCACCATGGGCTTTGGTCGTAAGGCAGTTTCCTCACTTAAACGAGTCCCCAATCCACCGGCCAGAATGACAGCTTTCATACGTTGCTATTCCCTGTTTTAGTGCGCTGACTCCACAAAAGCATCAGCAAAGAAACGATCTTCCGGTAAACCACTCGCGGTAAAATCTTGTTGTGCGGCTTCTATCATCAGCGGAGTGCCGCAGGCATATACATCGTATTGAGCCAAGTCTGCGTGATCTTCCATCACGGCTTGATGCACTAAGCCTGTCCGCCCTGTCCAATGTGAATCATCTCCCGAGACAACAGGAATATAATGGATATGACTGTGTTCTTTTGACCAGGTTTCAGGCAGTTGTGAATAAAAACTTTCCTGTGTATGACCGCCCCAATAAATATGCACAGCCCTGTGATCCCTCTCAGTCAACATTTGTTCTACCATCGCTTTGACCGGTGCAAAACCAGTGCCGCCAGCAAGGAAAATAATTGGTCGATCACTTTTACGAACAAAAAAGGTGCCCAGTGGCCCATCCATGCGCATCAGGGTGTTTTCTGGTAAAGATGGGAAGATTTTTTCACTCATTTCTCCTCCCATAACCCTGCGAATATGCAGTTCAATACCATCCCGAGCGTTATTATTGGCAATGGAATAGCTGCGAATTACGCCACCAAAATTCAAGTCAACGTACTGCCCTGGCAGAAAATCAAACGTGATGCTGGGCGGTAGTCGGAAGTGAATGACCACCACATCTTCCTTGGGGTAATAGACAGAGGTCACTTTTGCTGGGACGATTTTACGTGATAGACGAGCAAGTTCAGGTAAATAATCTGCTTCCAGTGTGCAGTCAGTGAGAGCACGACTACAGCAAGTCAAGACAATGCCCTGATCTTTCTCATCGGAAGATAACAAAATATTTCCTTCCTCTGAAGTAACCTCACCACTGACCACTTTGGCTTTGCAAACGCCACACGCGCCAGATTTACAGCTGTAATTTAATGTCACACCTGCCTGTAGCGCGCTATCCAGAAGTGTTTCTTCATTTGATGTGGGAAAGGATAAATTTGAAGGAATAATCGTAACGGTTGCCACTATGCTAGAGCCTGCTTAAAACCTGACCATGTAAAGTTTGCTATGTTGGAAAGAGTCGCTACAAAGAGGACGGGTTGTGTACCAGGGGAAAATTAATGAAGCTTGCTGTTTTTAGCGGTCATGAGCGATAACAGTTACCAACCGCATGACCTGTGTTACTCGAGTTCCCTTACTGGCTTCTGTTCCAACTCCCGATAACTATTGGGCTTGCAAAGAGTTTTCTGAAAAAACGACATACTTCATCTTGTTCATAACCAGCTTGGATCCCCTGAAATACGGGATCCTTCATGAATTTTCCCTGCACGCTACCGCCCACCAACATGAATGCACTCGCTGAAACTGCAAAACCCTAATTTTTCAAGCCTTGACATATCTGACCTTTACCCACCGCAGTCGCTCATGGACTCAGGAGCAGACCCGATGTTTGCGGATACGGTCTATAACAAGGATGGAGCATCACTGGTTTGCAGGCGAGCCAACAGCCTGTCAAATTGACAGCCAATTTTACTGCCATCGTGCGACAATGCAACACAACTCTAGGGCTCTCCAGGTGAACTTGGGGTAAGATCATGCATAAACCACTATTCAGCCATTTGCTTACTGCAATCACACACGTCATACCAACTATTGAACCGCAATAACATCGTGATTTTTACGACAAAAACTCGGATATCTGCTCATCTTCACTCATCTGTATGTACAACAGCCAGCTTGTAAAATCCAGAGCAAACTGCCAGTTCGCTTGACACATAGAAGAGGACTTTTCGGTCACTTCCCAGCCCCGGCCAAGCGTGAAGAGGCAGCCTGAAGGGCGCAAGGCCACACCTCATTTCCGCTCAAACTTGTCGCTGACGCACAGCCTCAAACAAACAGACACCTGTCGCAACAGAAACGTTGAGGCTGCTCACAGACCCCGCCATCGGGATAAACACCAGCGTGTCGCACAAGTCACGGGTTAGACGACGCATACCTTTTCCTTCCGCACCCATCACCAGGGCCAGTGCCCCCTTGAGATCGCTTTGGTAGATATTAACCGCACTCTCACCAGCCGTTCCGGTCATCCAGATGCCGCGCTCTTTCAGCCACTCCATGGTGCGCGCCAAATTGGTCACCTGCACCAGTGGAACATTGTCAGCAGCGCCACAAGCCACTTTGGTGGCGGTGGCATTCAGGCTGGCCGATTTGTCTTTTGGCGCAATCACTGCATGCACACCGGCGGCATCTGCCGTACGCAGGCAAGCACCTAAATTGTGAGGGTCCGTCACACCATCCAGAATCAGCAAAAACGGTGGTTCGTCAAGAGCATCAAGCAAATCCTCCAGGTCTTCCTCGCGATGGACGCGGGCAGCAGACACTTTGGCCATAATGCCCTGATGAACACCGTCAGCTTTGGCATCCAGACGACTGCGCTCAACAAATCGGACCGATACTCCCTGCTCTCTTGCCAGGTCAACCAACTCATTAACCCGCTTGTCAGTGCGCCCTTTTTGTACCGACAGTTCCAACACCCGTTCAGGCGACTTGGCAAACAGGCTCTGCACGGCGTGCAGGCCAAATACTACGTCATTGTTGCTCATGGATTTCTCATCTGGAAGCCATTGCCCGCAGCGGCATCAACCTGAAGCGCTGCATATCGCAATGGCCATGGAAAACTGAAGCGGGATTCTAGCAAAACAGAAAGCTATTGATGATCCGCCTGACGGTAAAATTACCAACAGGCAGATATACTAGATTTTGCGTTTACGAGGTTGCCGACCTGTGGCCTTCGCTTGCTCTGGCTTTTTGGCCATCTCACCCTTTTTGGCGCTGCTCTTTTTGCCTGCCGCCCCCTTCTTGCTTGCTGCCTTTTTCTTACTTGCTATTTTCTTCTTGCCCGAGGCAACGGACTTGGATTTTTTTCCTGCGGCCTTGGCGGATTTCTTCCCGGTGGATCTGCGCTGCTCCCCATTATCACCGGTAGATACCGAACCTTTGGCTGTTTTTGATGCCGATGAGGGTCTCTTTTTGCCTGTATTTTTACCGGCACTTCTCCCTTTTTTGGCCGCTTCTTCTGCAGCTTTGGCTTCACGCAGCAGTTTTGCCTTGGCGGCCACTGACTTAAACCGACTGCCCAAGGCAGCACTGCCTGTAGAACGTGTTTTTTTTGCCGGACCGGATTTACCAGCAGCCTTTTTTCTACCGGGCTTGCTCAACGTTGACAGCAACTCAAAATCGATCTTTTTGTCATCCAGATCAACCCGGCTGACCATCACTTCCAACTCATCACCCAGACGAAAACGACGCCCGGTCCGTTCACCTTTCATACAATGGTGCACATTGTCGTAAATGTAGTAGTCATCGGGCAGGCCAGTAACGTGCACCAGGCCTTCGACAAAAACGTCTTTTAACTCGACAAACAGGCCAAAGCTGGTGACCGACGAGACAATACCACTGAACGTCTGGCCAATATGCTGCTGCATATACTCACATTTCAACCAATCCATAGCATCGCGAGTGGCCAAATCAGCACGCCTTTCGGTGGTTGAGCAGTGTTCTCCGAGGGACTGAATATCGTGAGCTTTATAGGGATATATGCGTTTTTTGGCTATCGCCTGTGCACCATCAGCACGCAGCACATGCCGCGAAAGGATGTCAGAACGAATAATATGGCGAATTGCCCGATGCACCAGCAGATCCGGGTAGCGGCGAATGGGTGAGGTGAAATGGGCATAGGCTTTAAACGCCAGGCCAAAGTGGCCCTGATTATCACCGCTGTATACCGCCTGGCTCATGGAGCGTAAGACGATGGTCTGAATCACATGGTAATCCGGCCGGTCTTTGACCTTGAGCAACAGCGCCTGAATATCCCGGGGAGTGATTTTACCGGACGACAACGCCAGCCCAAGACTGCCGAGAAAACTGTTCAGATTCAGCTTTTTCTCCAGCGTCGGCCCTTCGTGAACGCGATAGAGCCCCGGCAAGGCATGTTTTTCCAGGAATTTTGCCGCGCATACGTTGGCACAGAGCATGCATTCCTCGATCAATCGATGGGCGTCGTTGCGCTGCCGAGGAACAATCTGCTCAATTTTCCGCTGTCGGCCAAAAATAATCTGGGTTTCCACCGTATCAAAATCAATGGTGCCCCGCTCTGCACGAACAGCAACCAGCGTCTTGAACAGTTCATACAACTGATCAATATAAGGGGCTAACAACGAGTGCTGTTTACGCAACGTCTTGCCTTCAGCCGATTCAGACAGCATGTCCCAAACATTGGTATAGGTCAGCCGGGCATGGGAACGAATCAACCCTTCGTAAAACTTGTAACCGGAAATCTTCCCCTTGCCGCTGATGGTCATTTCACAAACCATCGCCAGACGGTCCACCTCCGGGTTCAGGGAACACAAGCCATTAGACAATACCTCCGGCAGCATGGGGATCACATGGCCAGGGAAGTAGACCGACGTGCCCCGGTTAAACGCCTCGTCGTCCAGTGCTGAGCCGGGTTTTACATAGTGAGACACATCGGCAATGGCCACAAAAAGACGCCAGCCACCGCCTTTTTTCGGTTCACAATAAACGGCATCGTCAAAGTCCCGGGCGTCCTCACCATCAATGGTGACAAAAGGCAGTGACCGTACATCAATGCGGTTTTTTTTGTCCGCCTCCGCCACATTGACGGTAAATTTTTTGCACTGTTTCTCCACCGCCTCTGGCCATTCGTGAGGGATGTTGTGGGTGCGCACAGCCACCTCAACTTCCATACCGGCATCGGCCCGGCCGCCGAGAATCTCTTTGACGATCCCCATGGGCATATTCCGTTTGCCCGGCTGCTGGGTAATCTCCAGCAAAACATACTGCCCCTCGGTGGGCATCAATGACCCTGGCTGGACGATAATCTCCCGACTGATGCGTGAATTCTCCGGCACAATGAATGCGGCGCCAGATTCAACGTAGTAGCGTCCAACGACTTGAGTCGTATTTTGCTCAATCACCTCAACCAGCTGACCTTCCCGGCGCCCGCGATGGTCAACACCAGACTCACGCACCACGGCCCGGTCACCATCAAACAGTTGGCGCATCTCCCGGGGCGACAGATAGAGATCCTCACCACCGTCATCGGGAATTAAAAAACCAAAACCCTCTTTGTTGCCCTGCACCCGACCTTTGATCAAGTTCAGCTTGCTGACCAGGGCGAAGGCACTCTTGCGGTTTTGCAATAACTGACCATCACGGATCATGGCCTTGAGGCGGAACATTAAAGCCTCTTTTTGCTCTTCGTCGTCAATCCCCAGGGCTTTGCACAGGCCACGATGGCTCACTGGTGCGCCGTGCTGCTCAAGGTACTCCATAATATACAGTCGGCTGGGAATAGGGTTCTCATATCGCTGCGCCTCGAGAGTTGCCTGACTGTCCTGACTTTTCCACCCTTTTGGCATGTGGTTATTGCACCTCGTTATGTGAGTCGTGTAAGCCCGAAGCAGAGAGGGAAAAAACGGTTGCATATTGCTTGGGGCACCATCTGCCATTGGACTGACTGGCAGATAGCTGAAAATCCATTTGTAATTAGTACATCTATTGGCGGGTCAATGCAAAGACAGAGAATAGAATAGAACAATAGCCGGCTGATCAATGGACAAACCGGCTATTTCAACACAGAAAAACCCTGAACGTCAGGCAAAAGGCTGGCGCAGAATAATCGTTTCTACCCGGTCAGGCCCAGTGGAAATGATATCAATGGGCGCTCCGGTCACTTCCTCAAGACGCTTGATATAGGCCAGGGCATTGGCCGGCAGTTGATCAAGACGCTTGACGCCGAACGTGGACTCACTCCAGCCAGGCATCTCTTCGTAAACCGGCTGAACCCCTTCGTACTCTTCCACATCCACCGGCGTGGTGATGGATTCACCGGCCGCATTTTTGTAGTCCACACAGATGCGGATGGTTTCCAGACCGTCCAGCACATCAAGTTTGGTCAGGCACAGGCCGCTGACGGAGTTGATCTGGATGGCTTGTCGCAGAGCCACAGCGTCAAACCAGCCACAACGACGAGGGCGTCCGGTGGTGGCACCGAATTCGTTACCGACTTTCGCCAAGTGTCGTCCATTGTCATCGTCCAGCTCCGTGGGAAATGGGCCGGAACCCACACGGGTCGTGTACGCCTTGGTGATACCCAGCACGTAGTCCAGGTACAGCGGACCAAAACCGGAACCGGTAGATGTACCGCCAGCGGTGGTGTTGGAGGAGGTTACAAACGGATAAGTACCGTGATCAATATCCAGCAAAGAGCCTTGAGCACCCTCAAACAGAATATGATCACCGCGACGATGATGCTCATGCAGACGATCAGCAACCCGGTCGATCATCGGGATCAGTTCCTGCGCCATGGTCATGGTGTCGTCCAGCACTTTCTGATAATCAACGGCTTCTGTCTTGTAGTAGTGCTGCAAGGCGAAGTTGTGATAGTCCATCACCTCTTTCAGCTTGCGGGCAAAACGTTCCGGGTGCAGCAGGTCGGCAACCCGCAGGCCACGACGGGACACTTTATCCTCATAGGCCGGTCCGATGCCACGGCCGGTGGTGCCGATTTTGGCTTCGCCACGGGCTTGCTCACGGGCCTGGTCGAGGGCGACATGATACGGCAGAATCAACGGACAGGCCGGGCTCAGTTTCAGGCGCTCACGCACCGGAATGCCGGTCTCTTCCAGCTGCTTCATCTCTTTAAGCAACGCTTCGGGTGAGAGCACCACACCATTACCGATGTAGCAAATCACATCATCCCGCAGTATGCCGGAAGGGATCAGGTGCAAAACGGTTTTTTCACCGTTGATGACCAGTGTGTGTCCGGCATTGTGGCCGCCTTGAAAGCGCACGACAGCTTCGGCCTGCTCGGTCAGCAAGTCAACAATTTTGCCCTTGCCTTCGTCACCCCACTGGGTGCCAAGTACGACAACAGTCTTACCCATGGAATCGGTCTCTTAGTTTCAATGCAATACAGCCCAGAGCTGCACAGGGAAGTTTTTTCACCACCGACAACATCACCATTGCCAGTGTGCGGCAGCCCACCATTGCTGAGAATCAGTCTGGTGAAATCTATCGACTGAGATACAGTAAGGCCACACCCGCCAGCATGCTGACCAGGCCGGCAATGCGTAACTGCCGGTCGTCAGTCTCAGCCAGCCGGTGCACCAGTTGGCGCCAGCGCTGTGGGTACAAAAACGGCACAATGCCCTCAAGCACCAGCATCAGGCTCAACGCAATCAGCAGTTGCTGTCCGATGTCCATCGTTGTCCCCTGCGCCCCCACACGAAAAAACCGGGCAGGGCCCGGTTTCGGCGATACTACCACGGTTTCTCACCACTGGCAGCAAGAGTTCATTATTTGGCCTGTTTATCGCTGCTGAAGTAGCGGAAAAACTCACCCTTCGGTTCGATCAGCAGAACATCTCTGGAGCTGCCAAAACTCTCCTTGTAGGCTTGCAGGCTGCGGTAGAAAGCGTAGAACTCAGGGTCTTGCTGATAAGCTGCGGCGTAAACCTCGGCAGCTTTGGCGTCACCATCACCACGCACCATCTCGGCCTGGCGATAGGCATCGGCAAGCACAACACGCTTTTCCCGGTCGGCGTTGGCCATAATACCCTCGGCAGCCTCAAGACCACGGGAACGGTAATCCTGCGCCTCTTTATCGCGTTCTGACGACATCCGCTCAAAGACCGAGTCGCTGACCTGAGGTGGCAGGTCGATCCGCTTGATCCGCACATCCATCACGCTGACGCCCAGCTCTTTCTGCGCCATTTCGTTCAACGAGGTGGTGATGTCTTCCATCATCTCATCCCGCTGGCCAGACACCACTTCGTTCAGCGTCAGGCTACCGAACTGGTTACGCATGCTGGACTCAGCACGCTGTGACAACAGGTTGCTGGCACGGTATACGTCGCCAGCAGTTGCACGATAGAAGTCGTACACATTATGAATGCGCCATTTGATATACGAATCGACAATAACGGCTTTCTGTTCCAACGTCAGGAAACGCTCAGAAGGTACGTCCAGCGTCTGCAAACGGCCGTCAAATACCCTGACTTTATCAATAATCGGGATCTTCACATGCAGGCCCGGCGGGATGCTGTCGCGGACCACCTGGCCAAAGCGCAGCTGTACCGCCCTCTCCCGCTCAGAGACAACAAACAGACTACCCCAGGCAAGTACCACGGCAACCAGGGCGATTATCAGTCCGGTAAAGTTTTTCTGACTCATCGACCAACCCTCCCGCTGCTAGCCCGTGAGCTATTGACGCGCTTATTCAGTTCTTCTGTCACTCGGGTGGTAATCTCGTTTAACTCTTGGGTGGATAACTGCCGGGCCGGTGCCGCCGTGGTGGTATTTGTCTGAGTCAGTTTATCCAGTGGCAGATACATCATGTTATTGCCGCCTTCAACATCCACCAGGACTTTGCTGGATTGACTCAATACATTCTGAATGGTCTCAATGTACAGACGCTCGCGGGTCACCCCCGGTGCCTCGCGATACTCGTTCATCAATTTGACGAAACGGTCCGCCTCACCCTCGGATTTGGCAATGACTTCATCGCGATAACCGTTGGCATCTTCGATAATGCGCTGTGCCTGACCACGGGCTTCCGGTACGACTTTATTAGCGTACACCTGGGCCACGTTCTTGGCGCGCTCTTCGTCTTCACGGGCACGAATCACATCGTCAAAAGCGGCCTGCACTTCTTTGGGAGGCTGAGCGCTTTCAATGTTGACCTTGGCCACATTCAAGCCAGCGCCGTAACTGTCCAGATAGGCCTGCAGACGCTCACGCACCTCCATACCCAACACCTCACGGCCTTCGGTCAGCACCTGGTACATTTCCGAGCCACCGACCACATGACGCAAGGCACTCTGGGTCGCCTCTTCCAGGCTCACCAGCGGCTTGGCCACATTGAGCACATAGTCTTTGATGTTGTCGATGTTGTACTGCACCGACATAGCCACCTCGACGATGTTCTCATCCTCGGTCAGCATTTGCTGGTGCAGGTTGTAGGTGCGCAGTTCAGTCACGCGCTCCTGAAACTTGGTGTCAATGGGTGGGAAATAGATATGCAGGCCAGGACCGACGGTCTCGGCGTACTCACCAAAGCGCAGAATCACAGCCTGCTCTTTTTCGTCCACAGTGTAGACTGCATTCCAGATGTAAGCAGCCGCCGCCAGAACCAGAATGCCAACAAACATACCGGATGAGGAGCCTGACGATGCATTACCGCCAGAGCCACCAGTTTTGCGCCCCCCTCCGAACATGTTATTGAGTTTATCCTGAAATTTACGAAAAGCGTCGTCCAGGTCCGGTGGTCCCTGCTTATCGCCCTTGTTACCACCGCCCCATGGATCCTGGTTATTTCCACCCGGCTCGTTCCAGGCCATATATGTCTCCGTAGAGTCAGCATCAGATTAAATTTTTGGGTTTGAGCATCCCTGTTATTGAGGGCGACAGACTGAAGAATCAATCGTCGGTCCATCAGAGGATGAACTTACCATTGTCGCCTGTTAGCCGCGCAGGCTCCCAAGGCACGACATGACGTCACAGGACAGTCCCGGCACAGACATCAACTACATCTCGCCTTTCACTGCAACACAGGGGAGGAGAAATTGCAACGTATCCGTGGTGTACCGAACCCTGAGACCTTCATGCTTATCGGCGATGCGCTTACAGAATGCGCAAAACAGTCTCCGCAGCAAAGAGCAGCTACAGTGAAAAACGTCCGCAGTAAAGGTCGTTACCAAGCCAGATTGTAGAATTTGCACAGCGAAAAGCGCAAGCCGAATTAGCAAATAGCATGGCGGATTTTCTCTGCCAATTTATTGCTATTGCCTTTTTGCCCAAAAACATCACCCACCCCTGAAAGGAGCAAAAATACCCTCACCAAAGGGCGGCACCGGCATAAGGCCAGGGGTAGTAGTGGACACCCACCCCGTTCATCCTGAGCCTGTCGAAGGACGTTCATCCTGAGCCTGTCGAAGGACGTTCATCCTGAGCCTGTCGAAGGGCGTTCATCCTGAGCCTGTCGAAGGACATTCATCCTGAGCCTGTCGAAGGGCGCTCATCCTGAGCCTGTCGGAAGATGCGGGCAGCACACTTCGACAGGCTCAGTGTGAACGGTGGTACGGATATGTTTACTGCCCCCCTAATCAATGCAGGCAGCACTTTTTGAATTTTTTCCCGCTGCCACAAGGACAGGGATCATTGCGACCAGCACCGTTGGCGGCAGAATTAAACGACAACAGGCTTTCGCTATCCACTGTCGGCACAGCCCGATTGATGATCAGGTTCTCCATGGTGGTCAGTAGCTCGTTACTGGCACCGGAATAACAGCTCAGCTGCCCCAACGCTTTGGCTGCGTCATCCAGATAACAGTAGAACTCCCCTTCCTGTTTTTGCACCGATTTTTTGATCACCTCAGGGTCAAGACCGCAGCGCAGGGTTAGTTCATCAAGGGTAATGTAATACGTGTCAGCCAACTCTCTGTCATAAAGGTCGGTCAATGCTGCCATAAACGGCTCTGGCTCGGTGTTATAACAAGCCTGAACCCAGGCATTCCAAACCTGGTTTTTCTCCTGCTCAAGACCACCCTGATAAAGCTGATGCAAATAGGCCTGCAACCGTTCCAGTTCCAGATCACCCTGATGGTAGCGCACTACCAGCGCGCCCAGGGCAGCATCGCGCACATATTCGTCAATGCCGGCGTTTTCGATAATGGCCTGCAGTGGGGCAATATCCCCGGGGCAAAGCGTGGCCAGGATCTGGCTTAGCTGATCGCACACCACTTCATCAAAATCGTCACCGATGGCGATATTCTCAACGGAACTCATGGAGCTGAACAGATCGATCACCACCGGCCAGGCAGCGGGCTCACGAAACTCAGTCAGCAGGAACAGGGCGTGCAGAGCCAGTCGGCTGCGTGACAATGAGCTGCTGCGTTTGCTGCGAATTTGCATGGCTGCCAGCGCGTCAAGCAGCACAGGCGTCAGTGTTTCGCGCCGGGCGGCAGCCTCTCGCAGTGCGGCCAACGGCAACTGGCCTGAAACCCGGGACAGGCTCTTTTTCAGCTGAGCAATGCTATCGGGGAGGTTATCTATGGCAATGGGCATGCGCGGTCAATCCAGAAATCTGTAAATCCGGCCGCTAGCATAGACGTTCACCGTTTGAAGATACAGCCTCGGACAAGGATGGCATTTATTGATTTCCAGATGACTAACGACAGTTTTAGCCTGATAATCCGCCGATGAACGAAACCATTACTGCGTCTTTTATTGTCCCTCACTGCGTAGCCCCTCTGGTGGAGCTGTACCGCGATAACCACATCGTGGTAGTGAACAAGCCCGCCGGCCTGCTCAGCGTTCCCGGCAAGCCACCCAATGATCAGGACAGCGCCCAGTCACGTCTGATGGCCATCAACCCGCAGACGCGTGTCGTGCATCGCCTGGATATGTCCACATCAGGTCTGATGGTTTTTGCCCTGCACGCTGACAGCCACCGCGCCCTAAACCAACAGTTTCAGCATCGGACGGTCGGTAAAGAGTACATTGCCGACGTATGGGGCAGGCTGGCCCAGCAGGAAGGGAAGATAGAACTGCCACTGCGCTGTGACTGGCCCAATCGCCCCCGGCAGATGGTGGACCATGAGCTGGGCAAACCGTCACTGACACTGTACGAAACGGTGGCTAACCCAAGGGCAGAGTTTGATCGCGTATTGCTTAAACCAGTCACCGGTCGTTCGCACCAGCTGCGAGTGCATCTGGCAGAGATTGGTCACCCGATTTTGGGCTGTGAGTTTTATGCCCATGCACAAGCGCAGCAGGCCAGTGAGCGATTGCACCTGCACGCCACCAGGCTGAGTTTCAGCCATCCACTGACTAATAAACTGATGACGTTTACATCAGAAGCGCCGTTTTAAACGACGCAAGAAAAACGTCAGGAGACGATATCCAGCAGCTCAACTTCAAAGACCAACGCCGTGTAAGGACCAATAGCACCACCGGCGCCGCGCTCACCGTAAGCAAGCTGGTAAGGAATAAACAGTTTCCACTTGGCACCTACTTTCATCATCTGTAACGCTTCGGTCCAACCAGCAATAACGCCGGAAACCGGAAACTCTGACGGCTGGTCGCGCTCAACGGAACTATCAAACACCGTGCCATCAATCAGCGTGCCGTGGTAGTGAGTGCGCACGGTACTGGTGCGAGTTGGCTGCTCGCCGGTGCCCTCGGTAATGATTTCGTATTGCAGGCCGGATTCCGTCACATGAACCCCGTCACGCTCGGCGTTTTCTGCCAGGAATTGCTCACCTTCAGCCGCGAGAACTTTGCCTCTTTCGGCCTCTTCAGCCTGCATACGCTGATGCATTTCAGTGAAAGCGGCGTTCAGCTCCTCGTGGGTAACCGCGCTATCAGCACCGTTAAGGGCATCGGCCAGACCGGCAAGCACCGCATCAATGGAGAGACCGGTAACAGGACTGGACGCCAACTGGTCACCCATCTGACGACCGATGCCGTAGCTGACCCGCTCTTCCATGGTTTTGTAGATATCAGACATTAATAATCAACTGCTCAGTGAATCGGATTGTCGAGTATAACACGATTGGCCAGACAGAGGCTGAACTGGTCGGTCCACGCTCTAAACGGCAATAAGGGATGTAGTAAACAGATCCATACCACCGTTCACACTGAGCCTGTCGAAGTGTGCTGCCCGCATCCTTCGACAGGCTCAGGATGAACGCCCTTCGACAAGCTCAGGATGAACGGGGTGGGTACTTTTGTATCCACCAATACCATAGGTCCCGACATTGGCCGGTAACAGCTCAAGGGTAGGCATACCCACTGAGGCGCCCGGAAAAGTCAATTTCATACACATGCCCGAACAGTAAATTTTCGTTCCCCTGGGTGAACCGTTGTGTCACTCTATGCGTAGATTTCCCTCGATATTGTTGAACAGCTTTGCGTACCCATGGCGAAGCTCTGTTGAAAGTGTTTTGAACAAATAACAAGCAACGTAAGCGTACAGCTTATTTCAAGGCACTCTTTCACAGCGAATAAAAGCAACAGGGAGCCTACCCGTGTCGTCTAAAGGAATGAATATTGCCGTAGTCGGTTCTGGTATCAGCGGCCTTTCGTGTGCGTGGCTACTTTCCAAACAACATGCTGTTACTCTTTTTGAGAAAGATGATCGTTTTGGCGGGCACAGCCACACGGTTGACGTGGGGGGCGAACAGTCGACCCCGGTGGATACTGGCTTTATCGTTTTCAACGAACGAACTTATCCGAACCTTGTCGCTTTTTTTCAGCACCTTGAGGTGCCGTTTGTCCCTACCGATATGTCTTTTGCTGTGTCGCTCGATAACGGTACCACGGAGTACGCCGGCACTGATCTGTCAGGCCTGTTTGCCCAAAAGAGCAACTTGTTCCGTCCCGGCTACTGGCTGATGCTGGCCGATATTCTGCGCTTTTACCGCAACAGTGCCAAATGGCTGGGTAGCCTGGAAAATCGCCAGCACTACGGGCGGGGTGAACCCGGCACAGTGCCGACTGAAAGCGACAAAGAGAACCCTGAACCCAGTGAAAGACACGGGTCTGCTATTGATGCCTCGCTGACTCTCGGCCAACTGCTGCACCGCGAGCGCTTCAGCCAGCGCTTTATTCACGACCACCTGATCCCCATGGGTGCCGCCATCTGGTCAACGCCGGCGGAGAAAATGCTCGACTACCCGGCCCTGGCGTTCCTGCGTTTTTGCGCCAATCATGGTCTTTTGCAGTTATCCGACCGTCCCCAGTGGCAGACGGTAAAAGGCGGCAGTCGTGAATATGTTCAGCGGATCATCAAACAGCTGGGTGATGGTGCCCTGACCAACCGCTGCATCCGCAAGGTCAAACGTTTTGCCGACCACGTACAACTGACCGACTTTCAGGGTAAGGAGTGGCACTTTGACCAGGTAGTGATGGCTTGCCATGCCGATACGACTCTCAGCCTGTTGTCAGAACCGGACGAGTTTGAGCAGCACCTGCTCGGTGCCTTCACCTTCCAGCGCAACCGTGCCTTACTGCACAGCGATGAACGACTGATGCCGCAGAATAAAAAAGCCTGGGCCAGCTGGAACTACCTCGGCTCCAGGCAATCCGGCAACAATGGCGTTGGTCCGGCAGTCACCTATTGGATGAACAACCTGCAACACCTTGACGGACAGCCACTATTTGTCACACTCAATCCAGGGCAGGAACCGGCCACCGAGCTGATCCACGGCTGTTATCTTTACGATCACCCGGTATTTGACCGTGCCGCCATGGAGGCCCAGGAGCAAATCTGGGCGCTTCAGGGCCGCAACCGCACTTGGTATTGCGGTGCCTGGATGGGCTACGGCTTCCATGAGGACGGTTTGCAATCGGGCCTGGCGGTGGCCGAGAGTTTAGGCGGCATTCGTCGTCCGTGGCAGGTCGAAGGGGAAAACAACCGGCTCTTTTTACCCGATCTGTTTGGCCTGGGGCCTGTCTCTCACCCACACACTCAACACCCCCAAACTGCCAATCCGGAGCCATAAGCATGACGCCTTCAGTCTGCGCCTCCTGTATTTACACGGGCAAGCTGATGCATCACCGGTTCAGGCCGAAAGTGCACCGCTTTGCCTATCGCGTGGCGTCCTGGCTGCTGGATCTGGATGAGATAGAACAGCTCGATAAGCGACTGACGCTGTTTTCCTATAACCGTTTTAACATTGTCTCGTTCCACCAGCGCGACCATGGCGACGGCTCAGACGCACCTCTGCCACAGCAGATTCGCCAGCTACTGGCTCTGCACCATATCCCGGCACCAGACAGCATACGTCTGCTCTGTTATCCACGGATGTTTGGATACACCTTTAATCCGCTGGCTATTTACTTCTGCTTCAGGGATCAGAGGCTGATCGCGCTGGTCTACGAAGTAAGCAACACATTTGGCGAAAGGCACTCTTATGTGGGTGCCGTCGATCCACAAGTACAAGACGGTATTGTTGAGCTGAAAAAGTCTGTACAGGTGCGCCAGCAAGCCGATAAAGCCCTACACGTCTCCCCCTTTTTCCCCATGAATTGTCACTACCACTTTCGCATTCAGCCACCGGCTGAGAGCGTCACGCTGGGCATCGATCTGAACGACAACAGCGGCAAACTGTTTACTGCGGTATTCAAAGGACAGCAACAGGCCATCAGTGATCGCCTGATTCTGCGCCAGTCCCTGCTGTTACCACTACAGACACTCAAGGTGATTGCTGCCATTCACTGGCAGGCTCTGCACCTGTGGCTCAAAGGCATCACCATTTATCAGCATAAGCCCAAGGTGACCTTTTTCAGCCACAGCCCGGCCTTCAACCGCACAACCAGGCTTGCTCACGGGGAGAAAAAACATGAACCCAACCAGCTCCACGCAAGTATCTGCCAAGCCGCTCAGCACGGCCACCAAAAAAGCGATGGCCTGGCTGGAGAAACGGCTGACACAAGCCGGGGTCAGTCGGATCGAGCTGCGCATAAACGACAGTGAAAGTATGATGATTGGCCAGATCCAAAGCGCCATCCCCATTCCCTGTCTGCATATCCTCAATCCAATGGCACTGCTACGCCAAAGTGGTCAGGGCTTGCTGGGCTGGTCTGAGACATACATCAATGGCGACTGGACCAGCCCCGACCTGAAAACGCTGACCGACTGGGCTATGGCCAACGAAGCACCGCTGCAAAAACTGATGGCAGGCAGCTGGTTCAGCAAGTTGATCAGCCGGTTGTGGCACCGCATCAGGCACAACAGCCGCGCCGGCAGCCGACGCAATATTGCCGCCCACTACGATCTGGGCAACGACTTCTATCAACACTGGCTGGACCCGTCCATGACTTACTCCTGTGCGCTCTATTTTGATCAGCACGAATCTTTGGAGGCCGCCCAGGACAACAAATATCAGACCGTGATTGACTGGCTCGGGCTGAGCGAAGGCCAGTCCATTCTGGAGATCGGCTGCGGCTGGGGTGGCTTTGCCCGGGCACTGGATCAGCGTCACAGTGGCAATTATCACGGCATTACCCTGTCCAGAGAGCAACTGACCTGGGCTCAGTCGCAACAGATGACCAACCCGCAGATGACCTGCCATTTCAGCCTGACTGACTATCGTGACATTGCCGGCACCTTTGATCATGTCGTCTCCATCGAGATGATTGAAGCGGTGGGCGAAGAAAACTGGCCAACCTATTTCCGGAAAATTCACAGCAGCCTCAAGCCCGGCGGTTCAGCGGTCATCCAGGCCATTGTCATCGATGACCAGCACTTTGCCCGCTACCGTCGTAGCGTTGATTTTATCCAGCACTACATCTTTCCGGGCGGCATGCTGCCCTGTGACCGCATGATCAAAGCCCACAGCCGCCATGCCGGACTGAACCTGACCAACAGGCTGTCCTTTGGCCTGGACTACGCCCGAACGCTTGAAGAGTGGAAAAAACAGTTCCTGGCCGCCTGGCCTGCCATCGAAAAGCTCGGCTTTGACCAGCGCTTTGGGCGACTGTGGCAGTTTTATCTGGACTACTGCACCACCGGCTTTCAGTTCAGACGTGTTGATGTCTGTCTCTACCGACTGACCAAACCTCTGGAGGCACCATGCTGACCCGGATAAAAACAACAAACCGACAGCCCGGCCCATGGCTGCTCCTGATTCTCCTGTTTATGCTAATGGGGTGTTCCACAATGACGATTGACGACTACGCAGACGACAGACCAGCGTTAAACATTGAGGAGTATTTCCTGGGTGAAACCATTGCCTGGGGTATGTTCCAGGATCGCTTTGGCACGGTGCAAAAGCGCTTCAAGGTATTGATGAATGGCAAATTAAACGACAAAAAGCTTGTGCTTGATGAAGACTTTATCTACGCCGATGGCACGCAATCAAAACGCATCTGGACCATTACGATGCTCGGCAATGGTCGCTATGAAGGTACTGCCGGAGATATTGTTGGTCAGGCCGTCGGCCGCAGCGCCGGCAACGCCTTTAACTTCAAGTACCAGATGCGCCTGCCCATCAGCGGTCGGGAGTGGGTCGTCACCTTTGATGACTGGATGTTCCTGCAAGAAGATCAGGTGCTTCTCAACGTTGCCACCATGAGCAAGTGGGGCATTCGCCTTGGCACTCTGACTGTGGCCTTTGAGAAACCGAGCCACAAAAAGACCGCAACCGGACCCGGCAGTCATGACCGTTAATCATAAGACGCTAGTCTGGATTACCGGCGCCAGCCAGGGTATTGGTGAGGCCGTGGCACTGATTATGGCCCAACAGGGGATCACCGTCGCAGCCAGTGCCCGCAGTGCCGAACGGTTACAAATGCTGGCCAGGCAATCAGAAAATCTGCCCGGCCGGATAATCCCCTACCCTCTGGATGTCACCGACCCGGCGGCGGTCAAGGCAACCGTCAGCCGGATTGAGCAGGACGTTGGCCCCATTGATCAGGCCATCCTGAATGCCGGCACATTTATTGAGTGGCCGGCGGAACAGTTCACCAGCGACAACGTGCGTGTGCAGGTGGAATTGAACCTGATGGGCGTCTGCCACTGCCTTGAACCACTCATTGCCGTGATGAAAGACCGTGGTCGGGGCACCATTGCCATCAATGCGTCGCTGGCCGGTTATCGCGGTCTGCCCAGAGCTGCCGGGTACGGCGCCAGCAAAGCGGCACTGATCAATATGGCTGAATCCCTGCACACCGAACTGACGGCTCTGGGCATTCATATCAAACTGATCAATCCGGGTTTTGTGCAAACGCCGCTGACCAGCAAAAATCGCTTTCCCATGCCGTTTCTGATGGCGGTCGAACCGGCAGCACAACGGATTGTGAACGGGATGAACAGCAATCCATTCGAGATTCGCTTCCCGTGGATGTTTGCTGCCTTCATGGGTTGTTTACGTCACCTGCCCTATTCGTTGTATTTCTGGCTGGTGCGAAAAACCCGGTAACCCACCCGTTGAACTTTGTCGGTAACAATATTGTCAAAGGCGTCGAGCGATTTTGTCTCAACAGGCCGAAGTGCATCCAACCAACAACAGAACGAGAACTCACTGTGCAAAGTATCCCCCGAGATATTGCTGGCTCGGCGTACATGTATAAAGCCGAAGGTTGCTCCATCGATGATGAGCCCAAACTCCTGGTGGAGGCATTCAAAGGTGGGCAATCCCAATTTTTCATTGGCCGTTCCATTGACTCCATGCGCCCGGCCACTCCCAGCTTTTTGTCCAGAAACATCATTTATTTCAATAAAAAATTTCCGGGCCAGCGTTTTTATGCGCGCCAGATCACGGTAGACTCTCTGTTCACCCCTCCCCCTGAAGATTCCGGTCTGCCAAAGCAGGTCGATATTGATTTACGACGCATGCTGAACAGCAAGCCAATGGATTTTCCGGGTGCAGGACCGTGGAAAGAACTGATGGAGCAGCAGCCAATATTGCCGCCAGCCGATCTGGACAGCCACGAGCAAAAATCTTAGACTCAGCCCGCTGTTGGTTGGGGTGTTCTGTATTACAACAGGACTGAGAAAAACCCATAGAACCTGAACCAGATAATGCTGGCGTAGGAAACCGACGGGGCTGGTTTGTTTTCACCAAAAGACATCTGTCTTATCACCGAAGCACCAACGCGTTTCCTTCTTGCGCTGCACTGCCAGCCGCGGTGGACGACGGCCCCAGTTCTTTTTGCCAGCCCGGATGATGTACTCAATGGAGCACACCGAGCTTATGCCTTCTACCCCCATCGCCCTGACTATTGCCGGCTCTGACAGCGGTGGTGGCGCTGGCATCCAGGCCGACCTGAAAACGTTTTCAGCCCTTGGCGCTTACGGATGCAGCGTTATTACCGCACTGACGGCGCAAAACACCCGGGGCGTACAAGGAATATACGACATTCCTCCTGCATTTATCCGCCAGCAGCTGGACTCGGTCTTTACCGATCTGAACATTACTGCTGCCAAAGTGGGTATGCTCAGTCAGCCCGACGTGATTACCGCCGTCGTGCAGGCGTTGAGCGACTATCCACTGGAGCACTTGGTAGTAGACCCGGTGATGGTGGCCACCAGCGGCGATGTGCTGCTGCAACAGAGTGCCATTGATCAGCTACGCGACACCCTGATCCCCAAAGCCACGCTGATCACCCCCAACCTGCCCGAAGCAGCGGTTTTGCTTGATTGCCCAAAACCGGAATCCCTGCCTGCCATGATCGCCATGGTGGAGCCATTGCTTGCCCTGGGGGCTGGTGCTGTGTTGCTTAAAGGTGGCCATCTCACCTCAGCCAATGGCAAGGCGGTAGACCTGTTCCACGACGGTAAAACACTGCACCTGCTGGAATCGGGGTGGGTTGATACCCGCAATACCCACGGCACCGGCTGCACATTGTCGTCCGCTGTCACCGCACTGCTGGCACAGGGTTATGCCCTCACAGAGGCCGTTGAGCAGGCGAAAAATTACATTGCTGATGCCATCGCCCATGCCGATCACTTGCACATCGGCTCCGGACACGGTCCGGTGCACCATTTTTACCAGTACTGGTAGCCCGATGTTTGATGCGCAGCCTAAGGGGAGTAGTAAACAGATCCATACTACCGTTCACACTGAGCCTGTCGAAGTGTGCTGCCCGCATCCTTCGACAGGCTCAGGATGAACGCCCTTCGACAGGCTCAGGATGAACGCCCTTCGACAGGCTCAGGATGAACGCCCTTCGACA
>Ga0126343_10000070_pt1 | contig 27100 bp, 22 predicted proteins | sample Cyp2metagenome_FD_92531 | JGI IMG/M metagenome (GOLD analysis project Ga0126343, IMG submission 92531) | Coral microbial communities from Lord Howe Island, Old Settlement Bay, Australia - Cyphastrea 2 metagenome | ecosystem: Host-associated > Invertebrates > Cnidaria > Coral ...
GTAGATATCCCAAGATGTTCATGATTGATCGACCATTCAATATTTGCGCTGAGGGTGTTTGTTTGTGGTCAAATTTTACTAATTTATTTTTCTGAAAAAAATAAAAACCCTCAAAATGTGACCAGAATCATCATAACCAAACATTTTTGCCTAATATTTTTGCCTTGGTATAGCTATTTAATTTTTATTAAAAAATAAATGGGCTATTATGCCCGGGACTTTGCCGGAGTTTTCGACATGCGTTTTATTCCTTTAAAAGACAAGGCCACAGCAGGACGTTGGGCTGCCCATTACATCGTTGCCCGAATCAAGGCATTTGCACCGACACCGGAGCGCCCCTTTGTACTCGGTCTGCCCACCGGTGGCACGCCAATTCTCACTTATCAGGAACTGGTGCGCCTGCATCAGGCTGGTGAGGTGAGTTTTGCTAACGTGGTCACGTTCAATATGGATGAGTACGTCGGCCTGCCGGCAGACCACCCGGAGTGCTACCGGGTGTTTATGCAGCGGCACCTGTTTGCCCATGTCGATATTCCGCAGGACAACATTAACTTCCTCAACGGCAATGCCGACGATCTGGACGCCGAGTGTCAGCGCTACGAAGAGGCGATCAAGGGTTATGGCGGTATTGAGCTGTTTATGGGTGGCGTCGGGCACGATGGGCATATTGCTTTTAATGAACCGGCTTCATCGCTCGCTTCGCGCACCCGTGTGAAGACACTGACCACGCAAACCCGGCAAGCCAATGCCCGTTTCTTTGATCAACAGATCGATCTGGTACCCAAACTGGCCCTGACCGTTGGCGTCGGGACAGTGCTGGATGCCCGTGAACTGATGGTTCTGGCCACCGGTGCTGATAAATCCCGCGCGGTGCAGGCCACGGTTGAAGGTTGTGTGAACCATATGTGGACGATTTCCGCCCTGCAGCTCCACCCCAAAGCCATGATGATCTGCGACGAACCGGCCACCCTGGATTTGAAAGTTCGCACACTGCGTTACTTTACGGATATTGAGTCAGAAAACATCAAGGGCTTTTGATATGTCTGCAACCGTTGTCACCAGCCCACAGAATGTCTATGCGGTGGTTAATTTTAACCCGCTGACCGGCCATTGTGAGCCGATGGATACGGTCATTATCAAGGGTGACCGAATTGTTGCTGCAGGGTTAGCGGCGCACATGGCACTGCCCGCCGGGCTGCAGCAGGTTGATCTGCAAGGATTGACCTTGAGCCCTGGTTTTATTGATCTGCAATTAAACGGCTGTGGTGGTGTGCTTTTTAACAGCGATATCACCGTCGATACTCTCGACACCATGCACGCCGCCAATCTGCGTTCGGGCTGCACGGCATTTTTGCCCACGCTGATTACTTGCAGTGACGATGATATGCGTCAGGCGATCAATGTTGTCCGGGAGTACCGGACTGTGTACCCGCAGCGGGTTCCGGGTCTTCACCTGGAAGGCCCTTATCTGAACCCTGAGCGCAAGGGTATTCATGAGGCAAACTTCATTCGCCGCCCGACGCCGGATATGATCGATTATCTGTGTGCCAATGCTGATGTAATAGCCATGGTGACGCTGGCACCGGAAGTCTGCCCGGCAGGTACTGTGGAGGCTCTGAGCTCAGCGGGTATTGTGGTTTCTCTTGGTCATACCAACGCCACCTGCGCTCAGGCCAAGGCGGCAGAGACAGCGGGGGCCTCATTTGCCACTCACCTGCACAACGCCATGAGTCCATTGGGCAGTCGCGAGCCTGGCGTGGTGGGCGCAGTCTTTGACAGTCACCGGCTCGGCGCCGGCATCATTGCCGATGGTCACCACCTGTCGTGGGAGAACCTGCGTATCGCCCAGCGCCTGATGGCCGACCGCCTGGTGCTGGTGACCGACGCGACCACACCGGCAGGCACCGACATGGAGACCTTTGCCTTTGCCGGACAGACCATTTATCACCGCGACGGCAAGTGCAGCAATGCCGACGGCACACTGGCTGGCTCGGCGCTGACCATGATGGCGGCGGTGAGCAACAGCATCCGCGCCGGCATTGAGCCGCAGGCGGCGATACGCATGGCCACCATCAATGCGGCCAGAGCGATTCATGTACACCAACAGATGGGGAGCATTGCCGCCGGTCAGTTTGCCAATCTGGCTATTTTTGACGACGGCTTCACCGTGCGCGGCTCGGTCAGCGGTGGTGAACTGAAGTTATACAGCTGATGGCTAACATGATTGCCAACCTGGACTTTGTCAAAGAGCGCAATGTGTCTGCGGTCTTCAAGTGCATTGTCGATCACGGTTCTGTCTCCAGAATCCAGATAGCCAGGTTTTGCGCTCTGGCTGCTGGCAGTGTCACCCGGATCACCCGGGAGTTGCTGGCAGCCGGCCTGATTGTTGAGCTGGAGCAGCAAAACTCCCCAAGAGGGCGCCGGGCGACCTCTCTGGCTCCAGCCTGGGGGCAGGTACAGATTCTTGCCGCCCGTGCTGGCAGAACCAGGCTGCACCTCGGGTTGTGTGATCTTTCCGGTCAGTTACTGGCCAGCTATTCTGAGCCGCTGCAACCGCTGAGCCAAACGGCATTTTTCGAGCAGCTGATTGCCACGTTGCAAACTTTCCTGCAGGCGCAAAGAAAGCATATTCGCCGGCTGGTCGGGGTGGGCATAACCACACCCGGACTGGTTAATTCAGCCACCGGCATCATCAGCTTTATGCCCCATCTGCTGGTGCGTGATATGCCGCTGGCCGAGCAGGTGTCTCAGGCATTGGGTATACCGTGCTTTATTAATAACTTTATTTCCTCCATGGCGCTGGCGGAGAGTCATTTCGGCGTCAGTAGTGGGATCAGCAACAGCCTGTTCGTCTGTGTTCACAACGGTGTGGGGGCAGGCATGGTTCTTGATGGCAAACTGTATGAGGGCAACTCTTTAGCCGTGGGGGAGATTGGCCATGTGCAGATCGACCCGCTGGGAGAGCGATGCTACTGCGGTAATTTTGGTTGTCTGGAAACGCTGGTCTGCAATCCAGCCCTGGAACGGCGTTGCCATAAACTGCTTGAATCCGGTGTTCCCAGTGTGTTGGCTCAGGGTGTTGATATCAATGGGATTTGCGCTGCGGCCAATGCCGGCGATCAGTTGGCCACTGACCTGTTAAAAGAAGCCGCTGGCAACCTGGGCAAGGCCATTGCCATGAGCATTAACCTGTTGCGACCGGAGTGCGTCGTTCTGGCCGGTGAAATCTGTCAGGCTATTGGGGTCATTGGTCCGGTCATCACCGACTGTCTGGAGACCCAAACGGTACCGCTGCACAATGATACAACCAAAGTCGTCTGCTCAAACCTGTATGACAGCCCGTGGTTTGCCGGTTTTGCCTTGGTCAGAAGAGCGCTGCTCGAAGAGGGTTTGCTGTTGAGGTATATCTGCTAGCGCGATGCTAGATATCCTGAAAATAACGTGGCTGCGGCGAAGTCATGGCTGGCTTTGGGCATAAGGAGAGCACATGCTCCGCCGTGAGCTTGAGAATTTCCAGGGCAAAATCCAACACGGTGACTCGGGCAGAGCGATCCATGATTGCATTATCATGACAGCACCGTCGTATATATTTGATGGTATCAGCAACCTCATCAAGCAAATTATGAGTGCCCAGACTTTTCTGCTTTTTATTCAGTAATATCATGGCTGCCGTTGCCGGGCTGCGGTTTACTCCGCCCTCACAGTGCAATTGCAAGTTAGGTGACGTCAGCTTGGATACAATTTTGCGGGCAATTTCCGGGGCTAGTGGTTCAGAGTCAGACCAGCAGGAAAACATCTGGCGAACTTTTACCATCTTGCTGGTTCTTTTGGGGGGGATGTCACCGGCTGGTTCAGTAGTTTTACCAGCGTTGTCCAGCCAGTCAATGGGTTTGGTGAGCTCAAGCCGGACCTCCCTGGCAATGGGAGAATCCACTTCATCCCGTTTGTATTTCAGGACAGTGTCTTTCACGTCAGTGAGCGAATTAATCTGCACAACGTCCACGCATATGCCATTGGCAAAGTGGCGACAATCTCCAACGTTGAGCGGGAGTGACTTTACGGCTTGAGAGTTTTGTTGTGGCGGCATGTATATCGGTTTGCCCCCGGGGTTGGCCAGGGCGCAGACGCTGGTGCCCTCCCGGTCAACCATCTGCCAGAAACTGCTGGAGAAGTCCTCGTGAACATTGCTACTTACGGTCTGAGGACGCAGGGAGTGAATCATTATTTTCTGCTGGTCATCGCAGGGAACACGATACGCCTTAAAGGTCCCATCCGATGACACAATAGGTGAGCCAATAGGAGAAAACCGATCATCGAAAAGCTTTCGGTCCAGCTCATCCACCAAGCGCTCCAGTGGGGATTTAATGTGTTTTTTCAGGCACAGATTGAGGGACTGTCGAGCAGAAAGTAGTTTGCTGTTTCGTCGTTCGAACAGGCTTTTTGTGCCCTGGGGTTTAGACGATGAAGCGGCTTTCGGAGTTGAGGCACCCTGCTTTTGGCGCGCTGAACACGGTTCTGCCGGTCTGCTGTTGCCTGGGGATATCCCCGGGTTTGATGGGCTACCAATGTTCATTGCTTGATATCCTTGATGATTTCTATGTCGCTGCTTTGACTGCGGGCCATACACTTTAGTTCCGAAAATGGTGCCTTTACGACTGTTCCTCCTGCCCGTACAAGCGGTACGCTTCCATGGCAGCTGCTTCGTCCACCAGCATTTTTTCAAACTGTTTCAGCTCTCCGGCCTGCTCCCCCGTTGCGGCCAGCAGCCCAACCTTGAGTTCATCTTCGTGAATGATGGAGCGCTTCAGATCGACAATGGCCTCGCAGTACGTTGCGTTTGCCGACTGAAAGTCACCGGCTGCCCGGGCGGCCACACACTGCTTCAGGCAATCCACAACCCGGGCGCGAGCCACTGTCACCTGAGACTGGCCACGGCCCTCCATCAGGTCCAGCCAGAGCTGGGACTGTTCGCAATCCAGCAGGAGCTGGCGCAACTCACGCTCATCAACGCCTTCTGCCCGCCCTTCACCGAGGCGTTGCCAGGCAGCCTGGTTTTTTTGCTGCAACAGGGCAATCATGGTGCCAATTTTCTTCTGCTGGTGGGCTGATTTAAGACGGGCAAAGAATTTGTATACCGAGACTGGCAGAAGGTTTTTGACGCGATTGCGAAAACTGCGTTTACTGAGTTGCAAGGATTCCTGCAAGGTTGCAGTGGACGGTTCGGCCAGGACAATGTTGCGATCTTTGAGGATTTTGTTCAGCTCTTGGCAGATGGTCTGGTCGTCGGCGGTTGGTGTGGGTTGCGGGTTGTCAGGGATCTGGCTCCGTTTGGGATTACCCGTTGAGCCACTGCCTGATAAACCCGCAGAAGGGTCGGGGTCACTCATTAAACATCCTTATGTCGGTAATGACCCGTTAAGGATAGTCAATGGCGCATCCAGCGGTGATATTTTTCCACCATGGCCAGTACCCGCTCCGGTGCGTGGGCCCGCTTCCACTGCCCGGCAGCGTATTTGTTGGCTTCGCTCAGGGTAGGGTAGATGTGGATGGTGCTCAGGATCTTGTTCAGGCCCAAACCGTGTTTCATGGCGCTGATGTACTCGGTAATCAGCTCCCCGGCGTGGTAGCCGACGATGGTGACGCCAAGGATTGTGTCTTTTCCCGGTACCGTGAGCACCTTGACAAAGCCGTGGTCTTCTTCGTCGGCGATGGCCCGGTCCAGATCATCAATACCGTATTTGGTCACCTCGTAGGCCACTCCCCGCTCTTTGGCCTCTTGTTCATTCAGGCCAACCCGCGCCACCTCCGGGTCGGTAAAGGTGCACCAGGGGATAACCGAATAGTCCACCCGGAACTTGCGCCAGTGGCCAAACAGGGCATTGACTGCGCAGTACCACGCCTGGTGGGCTGCGGTGTGGGTGAACTGGTAAGGGCCAGCCACATCACCACAGGCATAGATGTTGGGATAAGCGGTTTGCAGGTAGTCGTTGACCTCGATAGTACCGCGTTCGGTCAGTTCGATGCCGAGCTCTTCCAGCCCAAGGTCAGCGGTGTTGGCCTGGCGACCGGTGGCAAAGAGCACGATGTCAAAATCGATTTCTTCTTTCTGGCCCTGAAAGCCTGCTTCCAGGTACTGGCGCACTTCATTGGTGTCGGGGTCTGTCACCTTGTGGAATGAGCGCGCCTCGTGCTGCAGGCGCAGATCCACACCGTCCTTGATAAACTGGGCCATCACCAGCTGCGAAACGTCTTCATCTTCCCGTGGCAGCAGGCGGGTGCCGTGATCCAGCTGAATAACGTGCACGCCCAGACGGGTAAATGCCTGGGCCAGTTCGCAGCCGATGGGACCACCGCCAATCACCAGCATGGTGCCGGGCTTGTCGCGCAGGGTCCATATGTTGTCAGACGTGTAGTAGGTGATGTTTTCCAGCCCTTCCAGGGGCGGTACGTAGGGGCGGCCACCACTGGCAATGATGATATTTCGGGTGGTGATGGTCTCTCCGGCCACGGCCACTTCCCAGGGGGAGATCAGCCGGGCAGCGCCGTGGATGCAGCGCACCCCCAGTTCCGAATAGCGCTCCACTGAGTCATGAGGCGCTACTTTATTGATTACCGCCTGTACGCGCTCCATCACCTGTTGGAAGTTGACGTCACCGCTGACGTTTTCCAGGCCGAACTCGCCAGAGCGCTTCAGGTAGTGGGCCATCTTTGCCGAGCGGAGCAGTGCCTTGCTGGGGACGCAACCGGTGTTCAGGCAGTCTCCTCCCATCTGGTGTTTTTCAATTAACGACACGTTGGCTTTCACGGCGGCAGCAATGTAACTGCTGACCAGTCCGGCAGAACCGGCACCAATAACCACCAGATTGTCGTCAAATTGTTCCGGGCGCTGGTAGTGCTGATACAGACGGCGCTGTTTGAGTCGTTCCATAAACAGCTTGGCCAACCAGGGGAAAATACCCAGCAGCACAAAAGAGACAATCAGCCCGGGGGTGAGAATCCCACTGACCGAAAAATCCTTGATCGACCCGAGCTTGTCACCGGCGTTAACGAAAACGGCTGTACCTGGCAGCATACCCAGCTGGCTGACCCAGGCAAACGTTGACACGCGCATGGCGGTCAGTCCCATAACCAGGTTGATGACAAAAAAGGGCACAGCGGGGATCAGTCTGAGGGTGGCCAGGTAGAATGAGCCATCCCTTTTCACCCCCCGGTTGATGGTCTCTGTGTAGCTGGAAAACTTCTGGCTAACCCAGTCTCTGAGCAGAGTGCGGGAAAAAACAAAGGCCAGGGTTGCTCCCAGCGTGCTGGCAAAGGAGGCCAGCACCACGCCCTGAAAAAAGCCAAAAACGGCACCGGAAAGGAGCGTCAGCACAGCTGCTCCGGGCAGTGACAGCGCCGTAACGGCGACGTAGACGACAAAAAATATGGCGGCAGTTTGTACCGGGTCGTCCTGGTACAGCTGACGAAAGAAATCGGTGGTCAGGTATTGCTGACCATCCAGAGCATAGAATGAAACCGATGCGATTATAATTGCCGCTAACAACAACCATTTTTTTCCGTTCATAATATCTCCAGACCGCTAAAACTGTGGTGTTGGCAGAATAATTTCTACTAACAAGGAGGGTTCTTATTGCATGATGCCATTACCACTGTAAATTAGAAACGGGCAAAAATACTGGCCCGGGCGTTATGATTGGCCGCCACCATATCGCCGCTCAAAAAGGATACTCAGACATGATTGCGCGTCCCTTTCCTGCTACCCGTTTCAGGCGTATGCGGTGCAACGATTTTTCCCGTCGCCTGATGCGCGAAAGTCAGCTCTCGGTGGACAATCTTATTTATCCGGTGTTTGTTGTTGATGGTGAGCAGCAGCGCCAGCCGGTAGCCTCGATGCCCGGCATTGAGCGTCTGAGCATTGACCTGTTGCTTGCAGAAGCCACACAACTGGCTGAACTGGGCATTCCTGCCATTGCCCTGTTTCCGGTAGTGCCTCCGGAGAAAAAATCCCTGCTGGCCGAAGAGGCCTGGAATCCTGATGGCCTGGTGCAACGGGCAGTGCGTGCCCTAAAGCGCGAGCTGCCCCAGTTGGGCGTGATTACCGATGTGGCGCTCGATCCGTTTACTGTCCACGGTCTTGATGGCCTGACCAACGAAAGCAGCTATGTGGTCAACGATGAAACGGTGACTGTGCTGGTCCGTCAGGCGCTCTCCCACGCCGAGGCCGGTGCTGACATTGTGGCCCCTTCGGATATGATGGACGGTCGCATTGGTGCCATCCGCCAGCAACTGGAAGCGGAGGGCTATGGCAATACCCGCATTCTGGCGTATTCGGCCAAGTACGCCTCCAGCTACTACGGCCCGTTTCGTGATGCAGTCGGGTCCGCAGGCAGCCTGGGCAAAAGCAATAAGTTCAGTTTCCAGATGGATGTGGCTAACAGCGATGAAGCCTTGCAGGAAGTGGCCGCCGACCTGGCGGAAGGGGCCGATATGGTTATGGTCAAACCGGGTATGCCTTATCTGGACGTGGTGCGGCGAGTCAAAGACCAGTTCAGGGTACCGGTGTTCGCCTATCAGGTCAGCGGCGAGTACGCCATGCATAAGGCTGCGGCCGCCAATGGCTGGCTTGACGGTGAGGCGGTGATGATGGAATCGCTGCTCTGTTTTCGCCGGGCCGGGGCCGATGCCATTCTGACCTACTTTGCCAAAGAAGCCGCCCGAGTGTTGCGGCGCTGATAGCAGGCGACTGCTCCTCAGGGGGGCAGTAAACAGATTCGTGCCACCGTTCACACTGAGCTTGTCGAAGTGTGCTACCCGCATCCTTCGACAGGCTCAGGATGAACGTCCTTCGACAGGCTCAGGATGAACGGGATGTGGTGGTATTTTTGTGTCCACCACTACCCTTAGCCCTTCGGCAAGTTCAGGATGAACGGAAATCGGGGAGTGTTGGCATTACTCCTCAATCAAGTGGCACCGGACTCTTTTGGCCGGGAGTTGTACTTTGATCAGAATTGAGGCGCAAACCCGCTTCCTTTCGGGGCAGTCAAGCCGAGCTAACTTCTTGTGACATCCGACAGTGTTGTCTTCTGTGCAATCCGCAATTTGTTTTCTCAAAGTCTTCTCCTATCATCAGGCGGTGCAGCCTTGCCAAGGACCAACAATAAGGTTTTGCTATGAATGTCGTTACCACTGCCAGCTCGGTATATCCTGCAATACCCTGCGATGAGGGGCGCAGTAATGGCCAGGCCCATCCTCAAAGGGCTGCCAGAGTGCGCAATCCATTGCTTCGGTGCATTTCTATTGGTCAGCATGCGGCGGTTTCCAGCACTCTCCAGTGCCGGCATTGTGATAAAGTGCTGACAACTTCCAGAGCATTCAGGGAGCACGTAAACAGAAGCCATACCAAGGAGGTAATGTTTTTGTGTGGTGCAGCTGGTTGTGGTTACAAGAGTTTCAGCTTTATGTCCATTCGTAATCATGATCGTAGGTTGCACGACGACCGGCAGGTTTTTTCCATTGCTTTCAGACCCCCTGGAATCGGCACATATCAGCCGTATCGGCCGGTTAGTGTTGAAACGATGCCACATCACAACAGACAGGCAGATCAATATCCGCAGGAAGCGGATGCCCTGCCTGGTTCCGGACAACGTACGGCAGGTAACCAACCGTTGCTGCCCTTGGCACCGGCAGAAGATGTCAGTTGTACTTTCGCATCAGAGTCAGCTCAGAGCGCAGCAGAGAGCAATGACGGTGCTTGCGCAAGTGTCGGGCTAACCGCTGATTTTCAAGCCATATATCGCACCTTTGAGCAAAAAATAAACGCCCTGAAGATCGACACCAAGCTGTTTGACTGAATCATTCTCATTTATCTGCTGTCGTATTGTTTGGCCTGTATCCACGGCTGAAACCCTGGGAATTACTGCCCTGGTTTCTGATAGAATTAATCGTACGAATGAACCACCAGCCGGACTACAGCTACTGTTGCTGAGAATGAGGTCATATGGATAATTCCCGTCAGTTGGATGCTCAAGACACCCAGAGTCCGCCGTCCGAGCTTTGCGAATCATTGGCGAATAAACCACCCAAAGTGAACGATTATCAAAATCCTGACTACTACATTAACCGTGAACTGAGTCATCTGGCCTTTAACTTCCGCGTATTGCAGCAGGCATTGAACGACGAGTATCCACTGCTTGAACGCTTTCGCTTTTTGCTTATTTTCAGTTCCAATCTTGATGAGTATTTCGAGATTCGTGTTGCCGGCCTGATGCAGCAGGTGGATTTTTCCCGCGAGCAGGTGGGGCTTGATGGCCTGGGGCCACAGCAGGTATTGAAAGAGATTAGCCACAAGGCCAAAGAGTACGTTGAGCTGCAATATCAACTGCTCAATAACAGTTTGCTGCCATCCCTGCGCAAAGAGGGTATCCGTTTTCTGCGCCGCAATGAGCTGAACGAAAAGCAGAAAGCCTGGATCAAGCGCTTCTTTTACCACGAGGTGATGCCTATCATCAGCCCCATCGGGCTGGACCCGGCGCACCCCTTTCCACGCCTGGCCAATAAACTGCTGTGCTTTATTGTCTCGCTTGAAGGCAAAGACGCCTTTGGTCGTGATACCGGTATGGCTGTTATTCCGGCCCCCCGTTCTTTGCCGCGCATCGTCAAACTGCCGGAAGACATCTGCGACGGTCGGGAAAACGATTATGTGTTTTTGTCGTCTATTATCCACCGCCATGTCAGTGATCTGTTCCCGGGGATGGACATTAAAGGCTGCTATCAGTTCCGCTTAACCCGTAACAGTGACCTGGATCTGGAGGACGAAGTTGAAGATCTGGCCAAGGCTCTGCAAGGTGAGTTACTTTCAAGGCGTTACGGTAAAGCGGTGCGGCTGGAGGTGGTTGATAATTGTCCGCAACCGCTGGTGGATTTTCTGCTCAAGGAGTTTGGTCTGACCGAAGACGAGCTGTACCAGGTCAGTGGGCCGGTCAACCTGACCCGCATGATGTCCATCTGTGACACCAATACCAAACCTGAGCTGGTGTTCCCACCGTTCACGCCCGGCTACCCCAAAGGGTTGCACAGCAAACGCAAGCGCAACAACAGTGTGTTCGACCTTGTCGCGAAACAGGACATCCTCCTTCACCACCCTTTTGAGTCGTTCACCCCGGTGGTGGATATGTTGCGTCAGGCGGCCAAAGACCCCGACGTGCTGGCCATTCGCCAGACCCTGTATCGCACCGGAGCACTGTCTGAAATGGTGGATGCCTTGGTGGAAGCCGCCAGGCAGGGCAAAGAGGTGACCGTGGTGGTGGAAATCCGGGCGCGCTTCGACGAAGAAGAGAATCTGGCCTTGGCCCGACGACTGCAAGAAGCGGGGGCCGTGGTCGTCTATGGCGTGGTCGGCTACAAGACCCACGCCAAAATGATGTTGATTGTTCGCCGGGAAGGTCGTCACATCCAGCGTTACGCTCATTTGGGCACCGGCAACTACCATGCGGCCAATGCCCGTCTTTATACCGACTACAGCCTGCTGACCTGCGATAAAGTATTGGCCAACGACGTGCATAAGATATTCCAGCAGCTGACTGGCATGGGACGGGCAGTGCGGGTGCGCAAGCTGTTCCATGCGCCCTTTACGCTGAAAAAGAGTCTGATTGACCTGATCCATCAGGAAAGCAACAACGCCAAAGAGGGCAAACCGGCACGGATCATTATCAAAATTAACTCGCTGACTGAGTCTCACATTATCAAGGCCTTGTTCAAAGCGTCCCAGGCCGGGGTGGACATTGACCTGATCGTTCGTGGCATCTGCTGCTTGCGCCCGGGCATAGAAGGGCTTTCGGAAAATATTCGGGTGCGCTCAATTGTTGGGCGGTTTTTGGAGCACACGCGCATTTACTATTTCGAAAACGGTGATGAGGATGCGCTGGTGTACTGCTCCAGCGCCGACGCCATGAACCGCAATCTGGACATGCGAATCGAAACCTGCTTCCCGATTGAAGACACCAAACTGGCGACCAGAGTGCGAAAAGAGCTGGACTACTACCTGAGCGACAACACCCGCAGCTGGCAGCTGCTCAGCGATGGTAATTACGAGAAAAACAGACCGGCACGAGGGCAGCGCCGTCGTAACGCCCAGGAGCGGCTGATGGAAACGCTGGCCATCATCGCCAACAAACCCGCCAGCGAGTAGCATCACCCGCCCCGGAGCTTGCCGTGGCGCAGGCAGGGCATTCTCTGGCGAATCCCTGTCTGTTCATCAAGGTCCAGCTCTGCCACCACCACGGCAGCGCCCTCGGCCGGGCCTTCGGCCAGAATGGTGCCCCACGGCGAGATAATCATACTGTGGCCGTAGGTTTGCCGACCGTCCGGGTGGGTGCCGGCCTGATTGGCCGCCAGAACAAAGCACTGGTTCTCAATGGCTCTGGCCCGTAGCAGCGGCTCCCAGTGGGCGGCACCGGTCACCTTGGTAAACGCCGCAGGTACGGTCAGAATGTTGGCCCCCAGCCTGACCAGATGACGAAACAGCTCGGGAAAGCGCAGATCGTAACAGATGGACAGCCCGATATTGGCCACACCAATATCGACCAGCGTCGGCTGGCATCCGGGAATAAACTCGCTGGATTCCCGGTAGGACCCCATGTTGTCCGACACCTCAGCATCAAACAGGTGTATTTTGTGGTAACTGGCAGCCTGTTCACCTTCAGGGCTGAACACCAGACAGGCGGCGTGACTGCGGGGGTCTTTATCATCAGGGATGGGCAGGGCACCGCCAATCAGCCAGCAATTGAGATTCCGGGCCAGTGACGCCATCCATGCCATCACCTCATCAGCCTGTTCGGCTGCTACGGACTGGGGGGCGCCGAGCATGGCAAAACATTCTGGCAATACCACAATATCGATGCTCTGCTGACCCGTCAGCAGGTGCTCAATGCCAGCGAGATTGGCAGCAATATCCACACCGGAACAGACTTGCACGACAGCGGCTTTCAGACGACTCATTGATAGTAATCCCCCCCTTGCTACTTGCCAGCTGAATGGATCATAGTTGGTTTCTGGGAGAATTCACATTTCAGTGCAGCCGGATCGGCTACCATTGAGACAGTTCCCGGTATTGTCCGCCCATACCAAATTAAATTGAGGTGCTCTTATGCCTGCGCGCGTCGGTTATGTGTTGGTTTGCTGGTTATTGACGCTGGTGGTGCCGGCTTTAGCGAATGAGTCATGGGTAGAGATTGGCTCCGCCAAGGCCAGGGTGAGCGAAAATACCTTAACCATTTTTCCCAAAGATGATCTGTCGTACAGCAAGTTGCGTTTTCACATTGCCAACGGCGATGTGTTTGTCAACCAGGCTTTGGTCTATCTGGTTAAAGGAAGCGTGTTTCACATCAACCTGCAAACCAATCTCAGGGCCAATGATTATGACAATGGTATTTTGTCCAGAGTGTATTCCAGGATTATTCCACTGGTCAGCTCCCAGCAAGTCCCCATCAAGAAGGTCAAAGTGTTTTATACATTCAAGCGACAGCAGTCACCGACCCAACCGGTAACACTTACCTTGTTCGGAGTGCCAACAGGTGCTGTTATACCCCTGAAAAACGCCGACTCTTGATGCCCAGTACCTTGCCAACCCCTTCTTTGCACAGGGCCAGCTCAAGGGCGTTGCGAATAACCTGAGCACTGTCGTGTTTCATCAGTTCTGCCAAGATCTGTTTTGCCCGGGTCATGCCGATCCGGCGCAGCACCCACTTTACTTTCAACAGGTTGACGGCGCTCATGGAGAGCACATCAAAGCCAATGGCCATTAGCAATACCGCAGCGGCCGGATCGCCGGCCATTTCGCCGCAGATACTGACGGTTTTGCCTTCCTGGTGCGCGTCGTCCACCACTTTTTTCAAGGCGTGCAGTACTGCCGGGTGGAAGGAGTGGTAGAGGTCAGACACCCGGGGATTGTTGCGATCCACCGCCAGCAGGTACTGAATAAGATCGTTGGAGCCGATGGAAAGAAAATCCACCCGCCGCGCCAGGTTACGCACGATGTAGACTGCCGCCGGCACCTCCACCATGACGCCCACCGGTGGCATGGCCACCGGCAGTCCTTCTGCGAGCACTTCGGCGTGAGCGCGGCGGATCAGATGCTGAGCCTCTTCCACCTCGAAAATGCTCGATATCATTGGCAGCATAATCCGCAGGTTGTCCAACCCCACGCTGGCCTTGAGCATGGCGCGCACTTGCACCAGGAATATTTCCGGATGGTCCAGCGTTACCCGAATACCGCGCCAGCCCAGGAACGGGTTGTCCTCTTTGATGGGAAAGTAGTTCAGGGATTTATCGCCACCAATATCCAGCGTACGCATGGTGACCGGCCGGGGGGCAAACGCTTCCAGTTGATGGCGGTAGATTTTTTCCTGTTCCGACTCACTGGGAAACCGGTCACGCACCATAAAGGGCACTTCAGTCCGGTACAGGCCAACGCCTTCAGCACCGCGGTCCAGGGAACGAATGGTATCGGTCATCAGGCCGGTATTGACCCACAGGGGGATGCGGTAGTTGTCCGGGGTTTCACAGGGTAGATCCCTGATGGCTTCCAGCCCTTTGCTGAACAGGTTCTCTTCTTCGAGCGCCTCGGCGTAATAGTCAAGCAGCTCCTGGGCAGGGTTGGAGTAGACCAATCCAAGATTGCCATCAACAATCAGTTTCTTGCCAGCCAGTTTGTGAAATGGCAAGTCGACCGCGCCCATCACTGTGGGAACGCCGAGGGCACGAGCCAGGATGGCCACATGGGAGTTGCTGGAGCCGCGCACTGAAACCAGTCCAGCCAGGGCATCCTGAGGCACTTCGCCAAGCATCACGGGCGACAGTTCCTCACTGATTAAGATGGTGTTCTGCGGGTAGCGCACCTGCGCCTGTTCGCCCTGTTGCAAATAAGACAACACTCGTCGTCCGAGGTCACGCACATCCGCTGCCCGTTCTCTCAGATAGTGGTCGTCCATCATTTCAAAATTGTGGATGTGCTTATCGATCACCTGTCTGAGAGCACCCTGAGCCCAAGAGCCACTACGGATACGCTCACGAATCTCATGGCCAAGGGCGTGATCATCGAGCATGCGCAGATAGACATCAAAAAGCGCCCGTTCTTCTGCCGGCAGACGGTCGGCAAGGCGTCTGGAGGTTTCTTTCATCTCCTTTCTCACCGACGCCAGAGCGTTGTCCAGCAGGGCGATCTCACTATCGGTATCCTGACAGACCTGCTCCGGCACCGCACCCAGGTCCGCCGGCGGTGTGATGACCACGGCATCGCCAATGGCAATCCCGGTAGCGCCAGCGCTGCCCCGAAAGCGCACGACGCGCCGGGTACTGGAGACATTGTTGATGGAGCCGGTGGCCTGGGCGTGGGCAATGACGCCTGCCAACTGGGCTGACATGGTGATCAGAAAGGCTTCTTCGTGCTCATCAAAACGACGTTGTTCAACTTGTTGGACGACTAAGACGCCGAGGTTTTTCCGCTGGTGGATGATGGGTACGCCAAGAAAGGAGGTAAAGCGTTCCTCGCCGGTTTCGCAGATGTAGTGAAAATTCGGGTGGGCAGCGGCATCTTCGAGATTGATCGGTTCTTCGCGCTGGCCAACCTGACCAACGAGCCCTTCACAGTGGGTCAGCGTTACCTGACCAACCGATGAAGCGTTCAACCCTTCCGACGCCATAAGGGTGTAGGAGGTGTTTTCCGGATCGTACAGATAGACCGAACAGACCTCGGTCTTCATGGCACCACGAACACGCTGCACGATGACTTGCAGCGCTGCCTGGAGATCAGAGGCTGAACTGACTTCCTGTACGATATTGCGCAGGGTCGTTAGCATGTCTGTCACATATCCGGCCCGATAGTATTTGCTGCAACTTTACTATGAAAACGCAGTCATGGCAGAACCTTGATGTGTTATTTGAATATCTTCCCCGCCACAGCGCGAACCCGACGGCATCAGCCGTCAGACTGCAGTTTCCCTACTCTTGGTACCAGCTCTTTCAATGCCCGGCGATAAACCTCTCGCTTGAATGAAACCACCTGACCAAGGGGGTACCAGTAACTCACCCAGCGCCAGTCATCAAACTCCGGAGAACCTGTATGGTCAACCCGGATACAGTCATCATTGCTTAGCAGTTGCAGCAGAAACCATTTCTGTTTCTGCCCGATGCACAGAGGTTGTTGGTCCCGGCGAACCAGTCGTCTTGGCAGACGATAGCGTAACCAGCCCCGGGTACAACCGAGGATGTCGACATCTTCAGGATGAAGGCCAATTTCCTCGAAAAGCTCTCTGTACATAGCATCTTCTGGTGTTTCCCCGTCATTGATACCACCCTGGGGAAATTGCCAGGCATCTTGCCTGATGCGTCGTGCCCACAATAACTGACCGTGACGATTCGCCAGGATAATGCCTACATTTGGCCTGAATCCATCGATGTCAATCACGTATTTGGCTACCTCAGGAGTCACCATGCAGCCCTGCGAATCGCTCCTGATGCGGTGTGCGGGAGGTTACCCTGGTGGCGGCAGCAAACTGGTTTGGGGCCGTTTTGACGGGTAAATAGCGCACTATTCTCCTCAGAAACGGCTTGTCCTCAATGTTCGGTTCTCCACGCTACGGGGGCAAAAATCCCAAACGCCTCCTGGTTCATAACCTTAGCCTCAATCTGCGCCGGGCCATGAAATTTATTCTTCACAATGCAACAGGAGCAAGCGCAATCACTGTTCGGTGACCTCTCAAACGATTACTTGTTACGCATTGTTTCACAAACCCATAGGACACAGCAAACGGCCTTTGCATTAAATAATGGTACTGGCTCGATTGCTGACTTTTTGTCCGGTCAGTCACTACGGTAAGTTATTAGTATTTTGCTGATTATTCATTCCGGTTTTGTGGTTTGCGCTCCTGGTCTGCTCAATAAGGCTTATGGCGGTTTCTGTCAGCAGGCTGATGGCTTGCCAGAACTGGCACTTTTTTTCCGGTGATTCCGGCTCGCACACGCGCAGTTGCAACAGACGTTCCTGCAATGGCACCGGACATACACCGGAGCGCTGCGGTGCTAGCGCATCAGGGTAGTTTTCCCTGAAAAAGCGTGGCCAGTCAAAGCACAATCCGGGGTCGGCCTTGCCACGAAAACCGGCAATGTGCTCGTGGCCAATAATGCGTTCAGGGTCGTGTAACTGGGGGTAGTGGGCCTGCAACTGTTGGAGTACCCGGTGCAGGCTGTGATACTGAGCATCGGTAAAAGGAAAGACGTTGCCGTTAAAATTCACCAACTCTATACCGATGGCGTAATCATTCAGCCCCTGCCAGTGCTGCCACCGGCTGATACCGGCGTGCCAGGCCCGCAGTGCGCGCCCGTCAAGGCACTCCACCAACTCGTACACCTGGCCATCGGTATCAATCACCAGATGGGCCGAGGCACCAGAATCCGGGTCGGTAAAAATGGCCAGTGTTTCGTGCAGATCCACTGCCGTATAGTGCAGAACCAGAAATTCCACCGGGATGACCTGCGGAGTCTGATTGACCGTTGCTATTCTGTTTACCTTCATGATCAGCGCTTATTTATCCAGGCGTGGGTTCCGGTGGCTTGCCTCGGCTGTCGTTGCCTTTCGGCTGAGACAACATCCCGGGCTAGCAGGGTTTACTGGCAACGCTTGCCAGCGCTGACGGGTACTTGGTGTCAATCTGATCGTTGGAGCTGATGCTCAGCCCAAGGTCTCTGACCAAACCGTCTTTCAGGCCATACACCCAGCTGTGTACTGTCAGGATCTGGCCACGGTCCCAGGCGTCCTGAACAACGGTGGTCTGGCACACGTTAAGCACCTGCTCCAGCACATTCAGCTCACACATCCGCTGGAACCGTTCCTCGTCGCTGTCTGAACGCTCCAGCAGTGCGGCGTGCTTTTTGCACACGTCCTGTACATGACGCAGCCAGTTATCGATCAGGCCCAGCTTGTTGTTGCTCATGGCTTCCCGCACACCACCACAGCCGTAATGGCCGGTGACAATAATGTGCTCAACCTTGAGGTAGTCCACCGCGTATTGCAGCACCGACAGACAGTTCAGGTCAGTGTGCACCACCACATTGGCGACATTACGATGGACAAATAACTCTCCGGGCATCAGGCCGACGATCTCATTGGCCGGCACCCGACTGTCGGCACAGCCAATCCACAGATATTTGGGCGCCTGCTGCTCGGAAAGCTTTTCAAAGAAACCGGGATGTTCCTCGCGAATGGACTTGGACCACAGACTGTTGTTCTCTAGAAGGCTTTCCAGACTGGACATGATTTTTGATCCGTACGTTTCCATAACTGCGAAACGTTATAGCAATTCTGTAGCTTCAGAGCCAGCGTTGCCCGGCAGAAAATACCCCCTGCCAGGCTCGCCTGCTAGCCGGTGAATACTGGTAACAGACCCATCATGGACGAGAAGTGAAAAACCGCAGTTAGCACCCCAAACATGATGGTCAGCCAGATCATCGCTTGGCCACCGGGTGCCCTGAAGCCTTTGTCGTCGGGGGATTTCTGCCGGGTCTTCCAGGCCAGCAGGGCCGGGATAATGCAGGCCCACACCGTCGCTGCTGCGCCGGCATAGCCAATGGCCACCACAAACCCGAAAGGGAACAGCAACGATAGCACCAGTGGCGGCACAAACGTGGTCAGCCAGCTTTTTGCCCGGCCCTGACGGGTGTCGTCAAAGTGGAAAAAGTCGGCAAGAAAATCAAACACGCCCAGCCCGACGCCAATAAAGGACGAGAGAATAGCGGCCATGGAAAAGGCATTAATCGCCCCGGCCACTTGTTTTGAGGCAACCACCGAACCGAGCGCATTGAGCAGAACATCGACATTGCCACCCTGCTCAATCACCGGGCCAAACTGGGACCGGGGCAAATTGCCAAAAATACTGATCATCCACAGCACGTAAAGCACCAGGGCAATCAGGGTACCACCGGCAATCGCACGACTGGCTTTGCGCTCTTCACCGTAATAGGCACGCATGGACGACGCTGAGTGGTGGTAGCCAAAAGAGGTCAGTGCCACCGGCAACATGGCCATGGCAAATGGCGCATAACTGCTGTCGCTGGCCAGGAGCACACTCATATCCACATTGCTGGCCAACCCGGAAATACCAAAGGCAAAGGTCAGAACCATCAGGGCGATCAGCAGCACCGAGATGCGATCCACTGCCCGGGTGGAGTGCCAAACCACGGCAGAAAAGCACAGGACAAACAGCACCGAGGCGATCTTTGCGTTGATGCCCAGCAGCCCCTGAATAATGAGCCCTGATGAGGTGATGTAGGCGTAGAGCAGAATACCGCCAACAAAATAGACGGTGAGATTATTGAACAGGTTCACCTTCTCCCCGAGCAAGTCCCGGGTGACGGTATCAAAAGAGACTTTGAGGTCGTAATGTTTGAAGGCTTCGAGCAGCATCCAGCCTGATAGCGTCATCACCACCATAGTCAGGGTGATTGCGGCAATGGACCACAGCGTCCACGCTCCAGCCCCGGCACTGGGCAGGCCGAGCATACCAGCACCGACGCAGACGCTGGCGATGATGCAGGCACCGCCAAGCAGTGATGGACTTTGATGCTTATTATTGTGCGGACTGACCGCCCCCGACTGACGTTCACTCACGGCTTCTTCCCCCGCCTGCCAGGTCAGGCAGGCCATCTTATTGATTGTTTTTCCGGAGACGCTGAACAGATTTTTCCGGGGCGCAACACGTTGCGCCCGCTGTGTCACAGTGGCTTTACGCTGTACCCACTTCCTTCAGGCGAGCAGTAAAGTGCCGCAGTACCGGCGGTTCATAGGTGAACTCCAGACCTCTGACGTTATGGGCATTGGCCTTGACCTGCTTAAAGGCCTCAATGACAAAGTCCATATGGGTCTGGGTGTAGGTGGCCCTGGGAATGGTGAGGCGCAGCAGCTCGGCAGGGCAGGGGAACTGCTTGCCAGTGGCCGGGTCACGTCCTTGCAGCAACGAGCCGATCTCAACCGCCCGAATACCGGCCACTTTGTAAAGCTCACAGGCCAACGCATGGGCCGGGAACTGCTCTGCAGGAATGTGTGGCAGTAGCTTGCCGGCATCGACAAACGCGGCGTGACCACCGGCCTGTTGGCAGGCTACGCCAATGGCTTCCAGCCCATCCACCAGATACTGCACCTGGCGGATACGATATTCCAGCCAATCAGCACGCATGCCGTCGTACAAGCCAACAGCCAGACGCTCCATGGCACCGCCTTCCAGACCGCCATAGGTCGGGAAACCTTCCTGAACGACGCACAACGTACGACACTCGGTGTAGACATCCAGCATGCTGTCGTCTTTGAAGCACAAAAGCCCGCCCATCTGCACCATGGCATCTTTTTTCGCCGACATGGCCAGGCCATCGGCGTATTTATAAGACTCGCGGGTGATCTCTTCGATGGTCCAGTTCTGGTAGCCAGGCTCCCGCTGCTGAATAAAGTAAGCATTTTCAGCAAACCGGGCGGAGTCCATAATCACCGGGATGTCGTATTTGTGTGCAATTTCATAAACGGCTTTGAGATTGGCGATGGATACCGGCTGGCCACCGGCCGAGTTACAGGTAATGGTGCTGACAATGTACGGCACATTTTCTGCACCCGCTTCGAGGATGCCGCCTTCAAGTTTCTCCAGGTCGAAATCCCCTTTGAAGTCGGCTTTTACTGATGTATCAAACGCTTCGCGGTTATAAACATTGCGTGCAGCGCAGCTGTTAACCTGCGTATGCCCTTGGGTGGTGTCGAAAAAGTAGTTGGAAAACGCCACCATTCGTGAACGGTCCAGCCCTTTCTCTTTGATCCGTTTGTTGATCAGTACTGGAATATAAATCTGCTCGGCACCCCGGCCCTGGTGAGTGGGGATGGTGTATTGATACCCGAAAATATCTTTCACCGCGCTGTCCAGTGCGTAATAACTGCGGCTACCGCTGTACGCTTCGTCACCGCGCAACATGGCAGCTTGCATATTCTGGGTGATTGAGCCGGTGCCGCTGTCAGTCAGCAGGTCAATGAACACGTCATCGCTGTCGAGCAGAAACGGATTCATGCCGGCGTTGACGATGGCTTTTTCCCGGTATTCACGGGTGGTTCTTTTGACTGGTTCGACTACACGAATGCGGAATGGTTCCGGCAGGTGTTTGAAGTTATCCATGTATTAATCCATTAATTATTATTGATGTAAATCAACGGTTGAATCACCAAGGTGATAATCAGAAGAAAACCGGACAAAATAAAGTCAGACACTCAATGCGCCGGGAAAGAAAACGCGACCTTAACATCAAGCATTATTCAGGCACTTGAATCGTTGTAATTATTCGTCCGTTTACCTGTGTGAATTGGTTGATAATGTGTTTATGTGTTTTTTGCCGCAACGTTAAGTAATTCGTTATGGGGTGTCAATATGGGCGAATGGATTCAAAGGTGTTTTTGTGGGATTTTTTGTTAAAAAAGCAATGCCATTGACGTCTATCAATTTATTGCACCGATTCAACAAAACGGATGAGCGAGGCTGAACTCCGCTCAAAGGTGAGCGGAGGTGATTGGGTAATTCACGGTAGTTCGATCAGGCGCTCAAGCAGCCGCTCTGGTGTTTCGTGAATCAGGTCCTTATTGATGTGATCTCCGAGGGGAACATGCTTGTCAACCAACGGCAGTATCTCACCAAGCAGTTTCGGAGGCGCACAGACCCGCAGGGTTTCAAACTGGTGCAGATCGTGGGCGTGGCCGATGGATTTGGCCAGCAGGTGGGCGAAGTGCAACGACTCGTTGGTCTTGGGTGAGTGATCCGTCCCCACCATATGTGTGCCAGAAGCAGACGCCACAGAAAACCCGGGGCCGGCCGCAACGAACTCCTGTCGCTTCCACCGGCCCTCTTCGTGGTCAATCTGGTCAACCAGGTCCAGTTTTCTTCTGTGTCGGTCAAAACGGTAAACTTTGGCCTGGCTATTATCAGCAACCAGCACCCAGGATGACGCCATTGGTATGCACCTCTGTATGGCTTGCGCAGTACGGCAATGGTACGACGGCGGCAGGATAACGATTCGGAGATGGTTCAAAGATAGTTCAACGGTACAACGATTGCCTGCTTTTGCCGAAATGGCTGCTTCAGGGTTTGCTGATCCTGTCAGCCCACAGGGAGAGGATTCGTTTCATGCGTTCAAGGCTGACCGGTTTGTCGATGTAATCGTCCATGCCAGCATCCCGACACGCCTGTTCGTCGGCTGGCATGGCCTTGGCGGTAAGCGCAACGATGGGAATGTCAGCACCAGCAGCCCTTATTCTGCGGGTAGCTTCAAGCCCATCAAGCTCCGGCATCATGCAGTCCATCAGAATCAGGTCGTAGTGGTTATTTTGCAGGTACTCCAGGCACTCAACACCGTTATTGGCGACGGTGCAGCGACAGCCAAGCGTCTTGAGCAACTTGCCGGTGACCATCTGGTTTACCGGGTTGTCCTCGGCCAGCAGTATGTTCAGGTTCAGTTCGGATGCCATTGCGTGGGGCCCATTCCACCGTTAACCCTCTCTATATCAGACGTTAGCCACCATGACTTTAATGGTGCCAATGTGTGTCGTCTTGTGGCTGGTCAATTTTTCCTTGGTTGTTTCACGATAGAATCGCTTGCCAACGGCTGCTGACGTCCACTGTCGGCAGTTCCCGAAACACCATCATCAGAGACCAATCTGTGAATATTATAAAAATACTGGAAGACAGAGTCAGTTCGGCACTGATCAGCGCAGGTGCACCGGAAGATACTCCGCCCATGGTTCGTTCCGCTGCCCGGGCAGGTTTCGGCGATTATCAGTGCAATGCGGTGATGGCGGCGGCGAAAAAACTCGGTGTGCCGCCGGGAGAGCTGGCACAGACAGTGATTAACCACCTTGATCTGGCTGGCATTGCCGATCAGGTTGAGGTTGCCGGCCCCGGGTTTATCAATATTTATCTTTCACCCCAATGGCTTGGGCAGATACTCACTGCTGCCAGCCAAGACCCTCGTGCTGGCGTAACCGAAGCAGACCAGAAAAAGACAATTGTCGTTGATTACTCGGCACCCAATGTGGCTAAAGAGATGCACGTGGGTCATCTGCGTTCGACCATTATTGGTGACGCCGTTACCAGAACCTTTGAGTTCCTCGGGCATCGGGTGATCCGTCAGAACCACCTGGGCGACTGGGGCACCCAGTTCGGTATGCTGATTGCCCATCTGGAGGAGTTGCAAAATCAGGGCAACACCGCCGCCAGCATGGAGCTGGCCGATTTGGAGATGTTCTACCGGCAAGCGAAAAAACGCTTTGATGACAGCAATGACTTTGCCACCCGGGCCAGAAGCTACGTGGTGCGCCTGCAAGCGGGTGATGAGTATTGCATGGCCCTGTGGCAAAAACTGGTTGATATCACTCTGGCCCATAACCAGCAGGTATACGACCGTCTCAATGTATCTCTGACCCATGCTGATGTGAAAGGTGAAAGTGCATACAACGACAGCCTGCCCGCCATCATGCAAATGCTAGATAAACACGGCCTGCTCAGTGAAGACAACGGTGCCCGGGTGGTTTTCCTGGATGAGTTCAGGAATAAGGACGGCGACCCCATGGGGGTGATTGTGGAAAAATCCGGTGGCGGTTTTCTGTACACCACCACCGACCTGGCGGCCATCCACCACCGCTGCCACCAGCTACAGGCGGACCGCGTCCTTTATTATGTGGATGCTCGTCAGGGACAGCATTTTGAACAGGTCTTCACCATCGCCCGCAAGGCGGGGCTGGCCACCAGTCACGCCTCTTTGGAGCATCACCCTTTTGGCATGATGCTGGGCAAAGATGGCAAACCGTTTAAAACCCGCGCCGGCACCACCATCAAGCTCACCGATCTGCTCGATGAAGCACAGGAGCGGGCCGCTGCCCTGATCAACAGCAAATCCGCCAATCTTTCACTGGTGCAAAAAGAGCAGGCGATCCGTGCAGTGGCCATCGGCTCGGTAAAATACGCCGACCTTGCCAAGAACCGCACCAGTGATTATGTCTTTGACTGGGACAATATGCTGGCCTTTGAAGGCAATACGGCACCCTACCTGCTTTATGCCTATGCCCGGATTATGAGCATTTTCCGCAAGGCAAGGGTTCGGGCATCTGACCTGCATGGTGATATTATCGTCACACACCAGGCCGAGCGAGAGTTGGCTGTGCAGCTCGGGCGCTTCAGCGAAACCATTGAATCGGTGGCCAGAGAAGGCCTGCCTCACCAGTTGTGTGCTTATTTGTACGACACTGCTTGTGCATTCATGAAGTTTTACGAGGCCTGCCCGGTAAACAAGGACGGTGTAGAGGCAACGCTGCGCAACAGTCGTTTACTGATTTGCGCCCTGACCGCCAGAACTCTGGAACTTGGCCTTGATTTGCTGGGTATTGAGACCATTGAACAGATGTAACAGGACAATAACTTTGACTAGTTTAACGTATCTTGATCAGGTTGGTGCCGCCCCGGTGTGGCACCACTTTCAACAAATAGCCCGTATCCCTCACCCCTCTGGCCATGAGCAGGCGCTTTGCCAGTATATTAAAGATGTGGCTGACACTAACGGACTGCGCTGGCAGCAAGACGACGTTGGCAACCTGGTGGTGTACAAGCCGGCAACCGCTGGTTTTGCCAGTGGTCCGACAACCGTTCTCCAAAGCCATGTGGATATGGTGCCGGAAAAAAATCAGGACAGCTCACACAACTTCCTGACTGACAGCCTGCAACTGCAAATTCAGGGTGAGTGGCTGACGGCCACAGACACGACACTGGGGGCTGACAACGGCATTGGCGTAGCCGCCATGCTCGCTCTGCTGGACAGCAAGGATATCGACCACGGTCCTCTGGAAGCGCTGTTTACAGTGACAGAAGAGACCACCATGGCCGGTGCGCTCGGGCTTGATCCGTCGCTATTAAACGGCACTGTTTTATTAAATCTTGATACCGAAGAAGACGGTGCTCTCTATGTTGGTTGTGCCGGCGGCGTCAATATTGAGGCTCGCCATCAATGTGCGATGGAACCGGCCCCTGAGCACTATCACTGGTTTGATTTGCAGGTGTCTGGCCTGCGCGGTGGGCATTCCGGCCTCGATATCCATCTGCAAGGCGGTAACGCTATTTCAGTACTGGTACGGGTGCTCAAAGCGCTTCAGCCCCTGGCGCTGCGCATCAGTGAGTGTCAGGGTGGTGTACTGGATAATGCCATCCCGCGGGACGCCTCTGCCCTGGTCGGGTTCCCTGTCGAACAGGCAGAAGCAGCGCAACAGGTTATTGATGACGTTTATGCCAGTCTGCAGCGGGAGTTAAATGCCGTTGATCCGGATTTGTGTCTGGCCTTCAATACCGCTACAGCCCCTGCCACGGTATTTGCCGTTACTGACCAAACGCTCTGGCTGAACGCTTTGCACAGTTGTCACCACGGCGTTAAACGTTACAGCGACCACTTTGCCGGTGTTGTGGAAACCTCTAACAATCTGGCTATTTTATCCATGAAAGATGGCCAGATCGCGGTTAATTGCTTTACCCGCAGCCTGGTGGACAGCGCTACCCTTGAGCTGGCCGATAACATCACCGGCCTGTTCCGCATGACCGGTGCCGAGGTGCAGCAAGTGGGGCTTTTCCCCGGCTGGCAACCCAATCCGGACTCTGATGTACTCAAGCGCTTCATTGGTGTACACCAGCGGTTATACGACAAAGAACCAACGGTCAGGATTGTCCATGCCGCTCTGGAGTGTGGCATTTTGGGTGCCGTCAAACCGGGGTTGGATATGATCTCGTTCGGCCCACAGATTGAGGGTGCTCACACTCCGGGGGAGCGGGTTCGCATCAAGAGTGTTGACCGGTTCTGGACGTTCCTGAAAGCGGCAATCGGTTCTCTCACTTAGCCCGAATGTTTCATAAACGCTGCTACAACTCGAACGGCTGATGTTTTTTTGAGCAAACATGGCCTGCCAAATCGTAGCAGCGTATTTTTCTGCATTGATATTGCGTCCCGCCATGGCTTTATGTCAAAAAACATAACGATTTAGCTGGCACCAGGCGCACCGAACCCTCAACCTCCTTCAGCTGATCCAATAAAACGCCTCCCCAACCGAAAAGCTGTGTCTGTTATCCCGGTCTGAGAACTGGAATGGCAGCAAAAGCTTCCGTCACTCGTTGTAGCAACACTTTCATTGGGTTACTGCTGGGCAGATGCAGCTTCACACGGTCTTTATACTCCACCCTTCAAAAATCATCAGTGGCAAATAGCAGGCATTGCCGTATTTGGTGTTGAACAAGCTGTACTGTTGAGCACCGTGGGTCAGGCTGGCTGTGTGGTCCAGATCAATGACTGCCAGCTTGGGCGGTTTTTTATAGCTGCTGAGAAAATGCTCTGCAAAGGCGTAGGCCAGGTCGTATATATCCCTGCGGGACAAGCCCTTCCCGAGTCGTGAAAATATGGGGGCTGATGCCAGATGGGTTTCGGCATCCAGAGGACCGCGACCAACAGCCAGCTTGAACATCGGGTCCTTACGCAAATGGTTGCTGTCATTGGCATCCTGATAACCGCAGGCCATTTGAAGCACTCTTTGCGTCAGAAGATCCTGCATGGAATGGTCAATATAGGATTGATGTCGTTTGTCCTGGATTGCCTTGACGAGCCGGGGAATTAGCTCACTGCGGATGGCCATTTCACGCAGTAACAGCGCGCCAAAATCGGAGGACAACTCTCCTCCGTTAAAGTCAGCTCTGACAGTTTTACCATTAACAGGGTGAAAACGAAGGGTTTCTTGTGTATGTTTCGTCATAGCAGGTTCCGGATTGCTTCTTCCGAAGCTTTTTTTTGGTCGACCCAATCATATCAAGTGATTGGGCGGAACCTGCTGTTATTTATGAAATATCCGGGTTAGGGTGGTAGTGGACACAAAAATACCACACCCCGCTCATCCTGAGCTTGTCGAAGGACGTTCATCCTGAGCCTGCCGAAGGGTGCGGGCAGCACACTTACGACAAGCTCAGTGTGAACGGTGGTACGAATCTGTTTACTGCCCCCCCTGAGA
>Ga0126343_10000071_pt1 | contig 27048 bp, 27 predicted proteins | sample Cyp2metagenome_FD_92531 | JGI IMG/M metagenome (GOLD analysis project Ga0126343, IMG submission 92531) | Coral microbial communities from Lord Howe Island, Old Settlement Bay, Australia - Cyphastrea 2 metagenome | ecosystem: Host-associated > Invertebrates > Cnidaria > Coral ...
GAAAATAGACAACAGATCAGAAATGTGCGTAGCATCGTGCACCTTTATATCAATGGAAGTTTCTGGTTTATGAAAGGGTGAATGCTAGTGTAAAAAGTTTTTTGTGTAAAAGAAAAAGTGCATAACTTCCTCATTATGACGAGGCATCTCTTTAATACTTGTTTAAAACCAACTACTTAGAAATCAAGCATCTTGCCTTAGAATCGATGCATTGGATAAAGTCACGTAAGAGAAGGGGAGTAGTTTGAGTAGATCTCATCCCCTTCTTCTACTTGAGAGGTGTAATTCCCAAATTGTGCTAGTTCACTTCGGTAGATCAGCTTGACACTGCCCGTTTGCCCGTGGCGATTTTTTCCAACGATGATTTCTGCAAGACCTGGGCTATCTTTCTCGTCGTAATACTCTTTGCGAAAGAGGAGCATGACCACATCTGCATCTTGCTCAATGGAACCAGATTCGCGCAGATCGCTCATCAAAGGGCGTTTACCAGGGCGGTCTTCCACTTTTCGGGAAAGTTGTGAACCACACAACACGGGAATGTTGAGCTCTCTTGCTAAATTTTTAAGCATGCGTGAAATTTCAGAAATTTCGAGATGTCTGTTATCTGGACTGAAATGGGGAGTGGATCCGGACAGCAGCTGCAGGTAATCCACAATGAGAAGGTCGATGTGATATACCTCCTTTAAGCGGCGTGCCCTGGCCCGCAGATCGGAAATCTTGAGCCCTGGCTGATCATCGATCACCATGGTGCATGTTTCCATGTGTCTGACCACTTCGACTACTTTTTGGTAATCGAGCCCTTTGAGAGAACCGGTCAGAATTTTGCTAGATTCAACTTCTGATTGTGAGCAAATCAATCGATGGATCACCTGCTCAGCACTCATTTCGAGGGAAAAAATGGCGACTGAGCGCTTTTTAGAAAAGCAGGTATGTTCGGCAATGTTGAGAGCAAGCGCTGTTTTACCCATACCGGGGCGACCGGCAAAAATAATGAGATTGGATGGAGCAAGCCCATTGATCATTTTGTCAAGAGCGTGAAAACCGGTGGGCATTCCAGTAAACAGATCGAGCTCCGCTCCCTTTGCACGGAGTGCTTCGTATTCTTCCTGCCGGTCTTGCAGTTCTTTTAGGTAAGGCAGGCCGGATACCGCCTTTAGACCTGAAAAGATATCCTTGATCTGCACCCCTATTTGATGGCTTTTGGCTTGACTGATGGTAAACAGCTTTGCCTGTGCGTCGTCGAGAAGCGCGCGGGCGTCCGGGGGATTTGCTAAAGCTGCCCTTTCGATCTCTTGGACGGTTTGAATCAAGCGGCGCAAAATCGATTTACTTACAATGAGCTCTACATACTCCTCGACATAGGCCGATCTTCCCGCATATTGCGCCAAAGTTACAAGATAGGCAATGCCACGGGCTTTTTCCAGATTATCAGTACGTTTCAGCTCTTCTGAAACAAGGTGAATGTCGGCGGGCTTGTCTTGTTTAAACAAGGTCTTTAATGCGTCGAATACTAAACGATGCTCAGTATAGTAAAAATCTTTGCTATCTAAGGCATCAGCTGCGATGTTCATGCTATTGATTTTGGTAAGCATGCATCCGAGCACCATCATTTCTGATTCCTTGGAATGAGGTGCTATTTTAACCTTGGGAGGTAGTTTTTCTGCTTTCATTTCTGACTCGATGAGGGGGTGCTTGTCGACTGTGCACTCCTTGGCACGCATTCTAGCATACCGAGAATAAAGGGAAAGCACACCAAAAAATCGGAAAGAGAGGGATTCGAACCCTCGGTACCCTTAACGGGTACTCGTCCTTAGCAGGGACGTGCCTTTGGCCGCTCAGCCATCTTTCCACAGGGGAAATTTTAGAAGTTTATTTCATTTTCCCGCAAGAACCAACCACATTTACTCATGCAATTTGAATGTAGCAACACATAGTTTAGCTGATCGTTTTCCTCATTTTATAGATTGAGAAAGGGAGAAATTGGTAATATGAAGAGAGATCCAAGAGTCCATTGTGAAAACTTAAGAATGCTCACACGCGGGCCCAAGCTGCGGTTGCCATAAAATAGTGATTGCGCCTTTTTTCTGTAAGGCGGCATAGCTTACTTCATCACGGTGGTCTAGACGGGAAGTGTCGCAGGGAAATAGGCACGTGCATGGGCCGTGTTGCAACAGATGGAAGTACAGTTAAAGCGAAATGGACAGCCATCCAAAAGTCGGACACTTGTCATGAAATTTGGAGGCAAAGCTCTTGCGACTCCTCGTCATTTTCGAGAAGTCGCAGTGCGTATCCAACATCGGGCTGGAGAATATGACAGGCTCGTCGTGGTTGTGAGTGCGATGAGACACATGACTGATGCGCTTCTTGCACTCGCTAATCAAGTATCACTCCACCCTTCAAAGAGAGAGCAAGACATGCTCATTTCTGTAGGCGAACGCATCAGTATGTCTTTGTTGGCAATGGCTCTTTCCGAACGGAAGGTCGATGCGGTCAGCTTGACTGGTAGCCAATCGGGGATTTTAACATCGAATGATCACTTAGATGCGCGTATTATCGGGATTTGTCCCATCCGCTTAGAGCAGCACTTAAAAGAGGGAAAGGTGGTGATTGTTGCGGGATTTCAAGGGGTGAGTGAAAGCAAAGAGATCACGACACTTGGGCGAGGCGGTTCTGACACGACGGCTGTGGCATTGGGGGTGGCTCTACAAGCTGAGATGGTTGAGTTTTACAAAGATGTCAGAGGTGTTTACTCAGCTGATCCCAAGCGGGTGGATAAACCGGTTTTCTTTTCTCATTTGTCTTTTGAAAAGGCGCTGACTTGCGTTGACACGCGAAGTGCGCCACTTCATTTGAGAGCTATTTTACTTGCCTCAAAAAATGGTCTACCCTTACACGTATTGAGTTTTAGGAAAGAGGAGAGGAAGCGCTCTTCAGGCACGCGCATTGGGGATGATTTTGTAGCAAAGAGCAAAGAGCCACTTTATGAGGGCATTGATCCCAAAAGCAGATAAACGGCGTGAAATTCAGCTTTTGATCAACCACATTTCAAGTCAATTGCATGCAGTTCCCGCTTGTCGCTGTGTACACAGCCACAGCCGATCGAGAACTGTTTCTTTTCTTCTCATCAGCAAAAATCAGCCCGGGCTCGGTGTGTTTTTTTACGAAATGATCAATCGCTCTTTTCCTGGAACAGTGTCCTTTTTCTTCCATGCTCGTGGGCAAGATAATCTGTTTTTTGCTGAGATAGAGATGGTTTTTTCGAACGATGAAGAGTGGGGACTGCTCAAAAAGCGGTTCCCACTCGTACGAGATGAAATTCTGTTGGGGGCCCGATCTGCTTACTATGCAAGTCGTATCTTAGAATGCAAGGGGATGAGCGTAGAAAAAAAAAGGATGAATATTCAAGCAAGAGTGGCAAAAATGATTCGCCGCTTTCCCAAATTATTCGATTATGATTTTTTCGCTTTAGTTCAACATTATTTTCTAAGTGTTCATCCAGAGAATTTGCATTTTCATGAAGCGCGGCAAATGGGTGAAAACATGGCGATTTTGTACCGGTTGAGAAAGCAGTTAATCGTAGAAATAGATAAAAGTCCAAACAAACGGCACTTACTTATCAAGGTGAAAAAGAGACATATTCACCTTCTCATTGGAAGCAAACGGGTTCTAGGAGTATGGGTGGGGCTGAATTTTTTACATGAGCATGAATGCTTTAACGAAAAACACCTAATCAGAGCAATTCGCGCTGTAATTCCCGGCGTTGATCCTTTTAAGGAAACCGCTTATCGCTACGAAGATGTGGACCATTTTGCAGTTTTTCTCTACTTAGAAGTGGATTCAGATCAACAAAGGCTGCTTCAAAAAGAGCTTGCTCTTGCTTTAAAAGGACGGATCGAACATCTTCAGCGCTCTCTTTTCATGCCCCGCAATGAAGAAGAGATCATGCGTGATCTCATCACCTTGAGCAGTCAGCTGAAATTGCTACAAGATCTGCCCCAGGTCATCCTCTCTTTTCATAGGCAAACAGAAGAAAGGCTGTTTTTTATTGTCGTTTTGGCGCGCATATTACTTCCCAACTCCCCACCTTGGCAACAGCTATTTAAAGGTCTCTTCTATCTAAAACCGCAGATTGAGAGGGTCAGAAAGATGGGAGAGATCCGCAAAAAATATCCTAAAGAAGGTTTGGTATTCAAGGTGGAGCTATCTACCTCTCAATGTTTTCGCGAGGACCAATCGATTGATCTTTACAAAGCGCGTCTGCTTGTTTTAAAACAGTTACAAAACGGGCTAGGAGAGGTCAGGGATTACAATGGAGGGATGTTATCCAAGCAAAGTGAAGTGCTTTCCTCTCTCACGACCCTTTTGGGGGAAACCGCTGAAAAAAATAAAATCCTACTCGATCATTTTTTTCATGCGCTTTTTCCTTTAGAAAAAAGGGGGCTTTGTTCGCCTGTTCGGCTCAAAACTCTCTTCGAGCTGCTGCTCAAAGTCTTCTTGGAAAGCAAGCCATTTTTGACAGCGGATACAGATGCGTTTTATCTCGTGATGGAAACACATGGTTGGGCAAAGTTGGCCCAAATGAAGACGCTTTTGTCGCATGTCCAGTTTACTTTTTTGCGTCTGACATACGATCAACGCTCTTTTTTCGGCTTGATTGTGCAAGAGCTTTCTCATGCGGAGAAAAAAGAAGTGCTAGATGTCTGTCATTCTACGGATCAAACAAAAAGTCGATTTTAAAAGCTGATTTTTTTACCCTAATCGCAAGTATGCCTAGGAAAAAACCGATTCACATTGAGCCTTCTTTGCTCGCTGCTGATCTCGGACGACTCGCCGACGAGTCTAAACGGATTGAAGATGCAGGCGGCGATGCCATTCACTTTGACATTATGGATGGTCATTTTGTTCCCAACCTCGGCTTGAGCCCAAAAGCGCTTGCAGCTATTAATAGAGTCACAGATCTTTTCCTCGATGTTCATATCATGGTCTACCAGCCGTTTGATTATGTGGAGCGCTTGGTTGAAAGTGGGGCGGACTGCATCACTTTCCATTTTGAGGCAACAGAAGATGTGGAAGATACTCTCGGTTACATTCGGAAGTGTAACGTGCAGGCAGGCCTTGCTTTTTGTCCTCAAACAACCGAATCAGTCATTCCCAAATACCTCGATAAATGCGATAAAATTTTGCTCATGACGGTTCATCCCGGTTTTGGGGGACAACCGTTCATGGAAGAGGTCCTCGATAAGATCAGATTCACCCGTCTGCTTTGTGAACAGCTAGACATCAGACAGGGTGGGGTAGTCCCCTCAAAAGACGACCTATCTTCAAAACATGAACTTCCCCCTTTTGCTATTCAGGTAGATGGAGGGGTAAATGGTCGGACTGCTCCTTTGTGCATTCGAGCTGGGGCTAACCATCTCGTGTCTGGAACCTATGTGTTTGAAGGGAAAAACATGTCGCAGAAGATCGCCAGCCTTCGAGGAGAAAACGCGTGAAGAAAGTTGTGGTAATGGGGGGTGGCACGGGAAATTTTGCCGTTCTAAGAGGGCTGAAAAACCACGGTCTCGATCTTTCAGCGATCGTTTCCATGGCAGATGATGGGGGGAGTACGGGCGTGCTTCGAGATGAGCTCGGTGTCTTGCCTCCTGGAGATGTCCGTCAGTGCTTGGTCGCCATGTCTGATTCTTCCCGTCTTATGCGAAGTGTGATGAACTACCGTTTTGAAAATGGGGGGCTCGGGGGACATAGCTTCGGGAACCTTCTCTTGTCAGTTTTAGAGAAAGTGACGGGGAGTTTCGAAAAGGCAGTGGAAGAGGTGGGGCGCATTTTGTATATCAAAGGGAAGGTCATCCCCGTGACGATGCACGAAGTCCGCCTGAAGATGGTTTTGAATAATCAAAAGATTTTAGAAGGGGAAAAAGAGATTTATCTTTCAGAAGACATTGACAAAGGGTACGAAAGCATCTTTTTGGAACCTTTTCCTCAGGCAAATCCGCGCGCACTTGATGAAATTCGGAGTGCTGATTTGATCGTGATGGGACCGGGAGGTCTGCACACGTCAATTATTCCCAATTTACTTGTCCGAGGGCTTAGCGAAGCGGTGTGTGAAACCGATGCAAAATTGGTTTTTGTGTGCAATTTAATGAACCGCTTAGGTCAAACGACGGGGTTTAAAGTGAGTGATTATCATCGTGAAATCGTGCGCTTTATTGGAAGAGATGTTTTTGATTACATCTTGGTTAATAATCAAAAGCCCGCACCAGAACTGATCGAGAGGTATGCAAGCCAAGGGGAACTTGTTGAAAATGACATGCAAGACTCACGGATCATCTTAGCCCCACTTCTCGGAAAGATGGAAGAAAAAGGGCGCGCTGACTCTTTTTTAAGACGAAGCTTGATTAGGCACAATTCAAAGCAAGTGACGCAAGAGCTCATCAAAATTGTTAATCATCTTTGACCTCGATGATACGCTGATCGACACTTCGGGTACCATCATCCCCAGGCTGTTAAAAAACGCTTTGCATGCCATGCGCTCGGGGGGTCTTGTGTGTCGCAATTTCGATCACATGTATCAAGAGTTTCTCACACTAGACCGCGCCTCTTTTAGTTCAGATCAAGCGCTGCGCTCTTTGGTGAAGAAATGGAATGCACCGAAAGAATGCTATGAGCTCGGGTTCAAAGAAATCTACGAAAAGCCCACGTATCCCAGATCCATCCACGCTCTTCCACATGCGATTAAAGCTTTGCGCGAGCTCGCACACTCTCATCGGCTTGCCCTTGTCACAACGGGGAAACAGGAGCTACAAGAAAAAAAGATGCGCCTCGCTCGCATACCCATACATGTGTTTAGTGATGTGCATTTTTGTGAGCGAAATCCCATCTCGGGGCAAGAGAAAAAAAAATTTTATGCAGCAATCGAAAAAAGAACCGGTATTTCTCCACATTTCATTTTAGTATGTGGGGATCGTATTTCATCTGATCTATCTCCTGCTAAGGAGCTTGGATATACAACGCTCCACATTAAATGGGGAAGGGGGTTAGGTAATACTGGATTAAAAAAGGATGTGGATTATACCATTCTATGCTTAGGCGAGGTCGCATCGATTGTCCGAGCTATTGAAATAAAAATTTGGCATGTTGACAAACAATCAAATCTCTCCGGGGATGACCCTTTCAATCGATGGGAAGATCTATCGGGTTGAGTCTAGCATTCGCGTGACGGTGCAAAAAGGAAGTCCTTTTATCAAGACCAAACTCAAAGAGCTCATGTCAGGTGAGATGATTGAAAAAAACTTCAAGGTGGACCACCCCGTCACAGAAGTTGTCTTGAGCGAACGCCGTTTGGAATATTTGTACCTAGAGGGAAAAAACCACCTATTTTTAGATGTGGATCGTTTAGAAGAAGTGTTAGTTCCCGTCTCAATTGTAGGGGATAAAGTGCACTATTTGAAAGAGAGCATCCGTCTCAAAGCGGTGTTTTATGGAGACACAGTATTTTCTATTGAATTGCCGCAGTTTCTCGAATTGATGGTGATCAAGCTAGAGGAGCTCAAATCCAATATCTCGATTGCTAACGCAAGCAAGATTGCCCTTTTAGAAACGGGAGCACGGGTAGAGGTCCCTCTGTTTATAGAAATTGGTGATCTCATCAAAGTGGATACCCACATTGGCGAATATGTCCAGCGCATTTAAAAAATGGAGTGTGTAATTGGATTTAGACATGATCGAAAAACTCATGCACGCGATGCAAGTCAATGGAATCAACCGAATTTCATTGAAAGAAGCGGATGGATTTGCCATTGAGCTAGAAAAGACACTTGACTTTGATTCTCATTTCATTCCTCCTCCCCAGCGAGATTCTGTTCGAGAAAATATCTCTCCTGTCCCCAAGCCAGGCGACGTTCAGACCTCTGCGACCCATCTGGGTGCTGAAGCAACTCATTTGGATGCTATTCACACAATTGAATCTCCAATGGTGGGCACTTTTTATACCTCTGCATCTCCTTCCGATCCTCCTTTTGTTCAAATCGGCACTCGCGTAAATGAAGAAAGTGTCGTGTGCATTATAGAAGCGATGAAGGTAATGAATGAGGTGAAAGCTGGGAGATGTGGGGAAATTGCAGAGATTTCTGTTGATAATGGACAGCCAGTTGAATTTGGAACCCAACTTTTTAAGATTAAAAAATGAAGAAAATACTCGTGGCCAATCGGGGTGAAATTGCCGTCCGTATCATCCGTGCTTGCCATGATCTCGGATTACAAACCGTGGCAGTTTATTCAAAAGCGGATGCTGAAGCTCTGCACGTTTTGCACGCGGATGAAGCGATTTGTATTGGAAATCCTCCCCCTCTGCAGTCCTATTTAAAAGTCTCCAACATCCTTTCGGCCTGTGAGATTACGGGAGCAGATGCCGTTCACCCGGGATATGGGTTTTTAAGTGAAAACGCCAATTTCGCTTCGATCTGTGAGCTGTGTGGCCTGACCTTTATTGGTCCTCGTCCTAAGACGATCGGTTTGCTTGGCGATAAAGCTCAGGCAAAGTCTATTGCTAAGAAGGTGCGTTGCCCGGTGATACCCGGTTCGGATGGAGTTGTACACAGCGCTTCTGATGCGTTACAAGAGGCGAGAAAAATCGGGTTCCCCCTCTTCATTAAAGCCTCTGCCGGTGGCGGTGGTAAGGGGATTCGCATCGCTCATAGCCTCGACGAGTTTACCCGACAGTTAGCGGCTGCTCGTGCTGAAGCCGAGGCAAGTTTTGCTAATCCCGATGTCTATTTAGAAAAGATGATCATCAATCCGCGCCATGTCGAAATCCAAATTCTGGGGGATAAATATGGCGACTACATCTACCTTGGAGAAAGGGACTGCACTGTGCAGCGTCGGCGGCAGAAACTCATTGAAGAAACCCCTAGCCCAGCTTTGACCCCCCACATCAGGAAGAAAATGGGGGAAGCGGCTCTCAACATCGTAAAAGCGGCGAACTATCATACGGTAGGAACAGTGGAATTTCTCCTTGATGAACAGAAAAATTTTTATTTTATGGAGGTGAACACCCGCATTCAAGTTGAACATACCATTACAGAAGATCTCACGGGTATTGATCTCCTCAAAGAGCAAATCCGTATGGCTATCGGAGAAAAGCTTGGTTATAAACAAAAAAACATCCGTTTTGACGGACATGTTTTTCAGTTTCGCATCAATGCGGAAGATCCCTTTAAACAGTTCATGCCTTCTCCAGGTCTTTTGGAATACTACATCCCCCCTGGAGGCCCTAATATTCGAGTGGATAGTGCATGCTATTCGGGCTACAAAATCCCCCCTTATTACGATTCGTTGATGGCAAAGCTTATCGTCAAAGGAGAAGATCGAGAGGATGCCATTCGGATTGCAAAAAGAGCTCTGAAAGAATTTCACATCGGAGGGGTTGATTCTACCATTCCTTTCCATCAATATATGCTCGAGCATCCTAAGTTTCTTTCCGGGCACTATAACTTAAACTTCATTGACCATCTGATCGAGACGGGGTGTGCTTTTACGAAAGATGGTGATGCCTCTAATGTTTCAAAACAAAATCTCATGTCTAGCGGCGTTGCTAGCAATTAGGAACAGCTTTTCCTAGACAAGTCCCTCTTCATGACTAGATCGATATTGTTGCAAGCATTGCAGGTACAAAGCCCACAGAGATCACAACGCGTCTCTAAAGTATTTTGGCCCTCGGACTAGATGGCCTGGGTAAAGCAAGTCTAGGAGCCTTTACCTTTAGGCAAGGGAGTAGTCACTTTTGATCACTGCACTAGAAGCTGTTGAAGAAGAGGTAACAGACATCGATGCCACCAGAGAAGAAGGTGGCACCCAGATTCGAACTGGGGATCGGAGCTTTGCAGGCTCCTGCCTTACCGCTTGGCCATGCCACCCGATGAGATTGAAAAAGACATTATCGAAGAAAGGGTGTATTGGGTCAAGGATCGATTCGTTTCTTGGAGGACCTTTAGTTTGAGTACGATCTTTCTAAGTCACCTCCTTGTATCAAACGCCTCACTCGGATACCATTTCCTAGTGCACATATTAAAATGACTTTAGATCACCAAACTGAATGAAGTTGAGCTATGCTTTCTAAGGGCGTTTGTATAACGAGGTTGTCTCTGAGCCGTTGCCGTATCTCATCATGTGCCTATTGTCAATGTGTAAAACAGCATCATTTAGTTTTGTCTGTGAGACAGCACTTGATCACATGGCTTATCCACAACCCATTTTTGAGTTGATATGCTAAAAAAAACACTTGGCGAGATCGCCACTTTTCTCAATGCTGTAGTCAAATCTCATGTGCGCCCCACCGCTGCGACGTGTGACAGTCGCCGCATAGAAAGGGGAGGGCTTTTTTTTGCCCTAAAAGGGGAAAAACATGATGGGCACACCTTCTTAAGAGAGGTGGCCTCGAGGGGAGGGTTGAGTGCAGTCGTATCGAAACACTACCAAGGTCCTGATTATGGCTTATCTCTGATTCATGTGGAAGATGTCAACAGTAGCTTGCGAGCACTGGCCAAATGGGTGCATGCGAAGGATCCCCCTTATGTATTGGCCGTAACAGGTTCTGTTGGTAAGACGATGACCAAAGAGTTTATCTCCGATGTATTGGGGGCAAAAAAACGTATCGCTAAATCTATAGGAAGTCAAAATTCTCAAGCAAGCCTGCCCCTGTTCTTATTAAAAAAGCGACCGCCCATTGATGTGCTTGTCTTGGAAATGGGTATGAGCTTTTCCGGAGAGCTCACCAAGCTTGTAGACATGGTGCCGCCCGATTTTGGAGTCCTTACAAAGGTAAGTTTGGTACATAGTGCACACTTCAAAGATATTGATGAGATTGCTGCGGCAAAAATGGAGCTTTTTGAAAACACGAAAGAGGGGCTATTTAATCTCGAGACGATCGATTTTTTGCCCGTGAGAAAAGGGTGTGTGCACAAGACATCTTATAGCATAAAAAATCCACGCGCCGACTACTTTCTCAAACAGCAAACCGAAAAAGTATTCATCTTGGAAAGGGGAATACCGAGCCCACCGCTCACCGTTCCCCTGAGAGCATCCCATCTGCTCGAAAACTTTTTGTGTGCGGCTTCGGTGGCACGTATGCATGGATTGACTTGGGATGAAATTCAACAAGGCGCACGGAATATAAGAGTGCATCCACACCGTTTTCATGTGTTTAAAAGGCAGGGGATTTGCTATGTCGATGATGCATACAATGCAAGCGTTGCTTCATTCAAAGCAGCCCTCGATAATTTGCCCAAAGGAAGAAAAGTCGTTGCGCTCATGGGCGATATGCGAGAACTCGGCGCATTTTCTGTGCAATGCCACGAGGAAGTGGCTAGACATGCGCTGCCTATTGTCGATCATTTGCTATGCATGGGCAACGAGATTGATCCTGTGATTGACATCTTTAAAAAGGGAAGAAAAGCGGTGGAAAAAGTGCATTCTATCGAAGAGGCAAAACGGCGCCTTCAAGAGGTGCAAGAGGTAGGCGATGTCGTCTTGATCAAAGGATCAAACGCTTTGCAATTGTGGAAGGTACTAGACTAACGCCTTTCGAGTTGATACCATATAGCAGATATGATACTTCTCCTTATGCAGATGTTAGTCTCTAAGTGGCATCTCAATATTCCAGCAGTGTTTTGGCATGCATCGACTCGCATGATTTTATCGGCAATCACAACACTTTTGCTGACAATTCTCTTGGGGCCATGGTTTATTCGCAAGCTCTACAAGCTCAAAACAGGCCAATCAATTCGGGTGGGGGAGTGCCCGTCACTTGTGGAGCTACATCAAAAGAAGAAAAAGACGCCTACGATGGGGGGCATACTCATCTTAATCTCCATGCTCATTGCTCTTGTAATGTGGATGGATTGGCATAGCAGTTTTACACTCATTCTATTGGTTGCCACTATTTGGTTGGGTGTTTTGGGTGGTATCGATGATTACCTCAAGATGAAACGGCGCAACTCTAAAGGACTTTGTCCTAAAAAAAAATTTAGTTTGCAATTTTTATTTTCGGTGTTACTTTGGCTCTATCTCTTTTTTACACCGCTCACACAGTGGGTGCACCATGACAAATGGTTTCCCCCCCCAGGTGTCAAAGAACAGGTGGGACATCAGCACATCATTTATACGACCCGAGAAACCTACGCTCGCTACTTTCTCCCTTTCAAAAAAACCCCCTTATTTCTCTCGAAGGGAATGGGACTTGCCGTGGCATTTTTGCTCACCATCTTTGTAGTGACGGGCACATCAAATGCAGTCAACCTCAGTGATGGTTTAGATGGTTTGGCTTCTGGGCTTTCCCTTCTCGTAGGCGCTGTTTTTGCTCTCTTTGCTTTTTTATCAAATAACATTGAGATCGCGCGTTATTTGGAAATTCCCTATATAGAGGGAAGTGGAGAGATTGCCATTTATTTGTGTGGTCTGTGTGGAGCGTGCTTGGGTTTTTTATGGTACAATGGATATCCAGCAGAAGTGTTTATGGGGGATGTGGCGTCTCTATCTCTGGGAGGAGTCCTGGGAACTGTCGCGATACTGCTGAAAAGAGAGTTTCTACTCGCTTTAGTGGGCGGTGTTTTTGTCATAGAAGCGCTTTCCGTGATTTTACAGGTGCTCAGTTATCGCTACTGCAACAAAAAGCGTCTTTTCAGATGTGCTCCCTTGCACCACCATTTTGAATGTAAAGGGTGGTCCGAGGCAAAAATCGTGGTCCGGTTTTGGATTATCGGTCTTATTTTAGCGCTATTTGGCCTTGCGTCCATCAAGTTTCAATAAAACTATGAAAAAAGCACTCGTAATCGGATATGGAATCAGTGGGCAAGGGGCTGAGAAACTACTGAAAAAACTAGGCTACCAAGTGGTGGTACTAGACCAAGTGGAAAAAGCGCCTGAAGATCACTTTGATGTGGCTGTCTTATCTCCCGGAATTTGTCTCAATCACCCAGTTCCATTTGAACTGCAAAAGCGTCAAGTTCCTGTAATTGGAGAAGTTGAGCTCGCGTTTCGCTATTTAACAGGAACGTGTTTAGGCGTAACCGGAACAAATGGAAAGACGACGCTCACGCTTTTTTTAGCTCATGCACTTGGGGGAAAAGCGCTGGGAAATGTGGGGCTGAGTGTAGCGGCATATGTGGCTGATCAGTTAGAAAGCGAGCTTTTGATCATCGAATTGAGTTCTTATCAACTAGAGACGCTTGTGACAAAAAAGCTGGATTGGGCGATCATCACAAATATAACATCTGATCACATGGATCGCTACTCCTCTTTTGAAGCGTATGCAAGGACTAAATGGCGCATTGCACAGTGTTTGAAAGATAAAGGGGTGTGTTTTGTTCCAAAAGCGCTGGGGAAACCAGAATTTCCCCACATCAGAGTGATCGACGAGGATTCTTGTTTACAACTAACGCGTGAACGAGGATACTCCCCGAAACTGGATCGAGCGACTTTAGCTTTGGCCTTTGCAGTTTGCCGAGAAATGGGGGTCACACCGGAGGCTTTTCTCACTGCTCTCAAGAGATTTGAGAAACCACCCCACAGATTGGAAGTAGTGGGCAGATTAAACGGCATCACTTTTATCAACGACAGTAAAGCCACCAATCCGGCTGCTACCATTTACGCGGTGAGTTGCTCTACAAAATATGTGGTGTTAATCGTGGGGGGCAGGAGCAAAGAGGATCTGTTTGAGGCTTGGAAAGGAGGGTTTGGAATCAAAGTGAAAGCTGTCTTTACAATAGGGGAGTGTGGCGAGCAACTCCGAGATCTTTTGTCTCCTTTTCACAGGGTGGATTATAAAGCCCATCTCCGTGATGCGGTCTTTGCCGCCTACGTCGGAGCGAAGGCTGGGGACACAGTGCTCTTTTCACCTGGCTGTTCTAGTTTCGATCAATTTGACAACTATGCTACAAGGGGAAGAGAATTTAATGATTCGATTCAACAATTGAGGAGAGGCGTATGAACCGAAGAGATATGATTATTGTCGCAACGCTCATCAATGCTGGACTACTCGTCGCGGTGTTTATCAGTGCTGTCAAACCCCAACAAGTCAAAAATAATCTTGAACTAGCCAGCTGCGCTAGTCACGAAGAAAAAGTCGAGCAGCAAAGGCATGCCCTTAAGACGGGACCCATTGAACAGGTGGCCTATGAGCATAAATCGAAGATATCGGAAAAAAAATCACCACAAGAAGGCCAGGTGCCTGCTCTTTCCGTTTTGGATGCTGAGGTGGAAGGGAAAAAAGCAGAGATAGCCCCCAAACCCCCTTTGAAACACACTCTGAAGCAATGGCACACGGTAACGGTGGAAAAAGGGGATGTATTGGAGAGAATCGCTCGTCATCATGGCGTTTCTGTCGAAGATATTATTGCGCTCAATCATCTTTCGAGTTCCCGTCTTCAGATTGGGCAAACGCTCAAACTACCGGCGCAGTCCAAGGGCATAGTTTTAGAACGAAAAACAGAGCCAAATGGCATCTACTACACAGTGAAAGGGGGAGATAACCCCTGGACCATTGCTCACAGAAACGGCATACAAGTAGAGCAGCTTCTCGAATTAAACAATATGGATGAAGAAAAGGCAAAACGGATCAAGCCCGGCGATAAAATCAAGATCAAATGAACAAGAGCAGTTTTTTTCTTCTTGTATGCACCACTCTCCTCTTTTCAATTGGGCTCTTGATGGTCTTTGACACCACTTCCGCAGAAGTACTCGATCGCAACCTTAAAATCAACACCCATTATGCGGCGATTAAACAAGTAATTTGTGCTTGTTTCAGCGTAGGATTGGCCCTCTTCGTCTCCTCTGTCGGCTACCAAAAAATTCTCGATCATATTCCCGTGGTGTTTTTTGCTTGCATTGTGTGTTTGGTAGGGGTTTTTATCAAAGGGATTGGGCAACAGGTCAACGGGGCTTCGAGGTGGATTGCGATTGGACCTTTTTCTTTTCAGCCATCTGAGTTGATGAAGCTCATCATGCCTCTGATGTTCGTGCACATCTATTTCAAACATCGCGAGATGACGTGGCAGTTATTTTACAAGATCATTGCTCTTTTTTGTGTTCCCCTCGCCCTCATTTTACTCGAACCGGACAATGGAACAGTCGCCATTTTGTTGATGACGATGACTTCCCTTTTTTTTTTATGTCGCATTCGATGGGTGTATTGGCTTCTCCCCGCTCTAATGCTTGGCGTTTTGGGCATTTTTTGTGCATTTCGCATGCCCTATGTCAAAAAGAGGCTCCACGTTTATATGGATCCCGAACTAGACCTTCTCGGGAAAGGGCATCAACCGTACCAGGCAAAGATCGCGGCTGGTTCAGGTGGCCTTTTTGGCAAAGGACTCGGTCAGAGCATGCAGAAACTCAATTATTTACCCACAGCGCGTAGTGACTACATTGCTGCTATCTACGCCGAAGAGTTTGGATTTTTAGGCATTTTATTTTTGGTCTTACTCTACATGGTTATTGCCTATTGCGGTTTTTGCAATGCCTTTCTTGCCCGGGATAGGAAGGGATTTATCATTGCAGCGGTGATGACCTTTTTGCTTTCTCTGCAAGCCTTTTTAAACCTCGGAGTCGTCTCTGGTTTACTCCCGAGCAAAGGGACCAACCTCCCTTTTTTTAGCCAGGGAGGATCCTCTTTGATTGCAAACATTCTAGCACTGACGCTGACTATTGACGTGACGAAAAAAACCAAGAGAAAGAGAGATAAGGCATCGTTGTGCGAAAAACCGATTCAAGGTTAAAGATCGTCATAGCTTCAGGAGGAACGGGAGGACATCTGTTGACTGCCCAAAGTGTGGGGCTTGATTTGATGCGAGCTAAACCAAAGGCTCATGTTGTATTTCTCAGTCCAGGTTTATCAACAAATCCTTACTTTCGAAGAGATCTGTTTACTTACAGAGAGGTGGATAGCGGCACACCTTATCAAAAAAGCCCCCTTTCTATTTTAACATCTTGTTGTCGTCTCATTCGGGGTACCTTGCAAAGTCTGTACTACCTTAAAAAAATTAACCCTAAGATCATCATCGGCTTTGGAAGTTTTCACTCATTTCCCCCTTTGCTCGCGGCCCGTATTATGCGAATTCCCATCATCCTTTTTGATCCAAACATTTTTCCGGGAAAGGTAAATCGGCTCTGTTCTAAATGGGCCATGCTCACCGCCGTTTACTTTCGAAAGGCGGATCGCTATCTCTTCAGCCCTACTGTTTGTGTCCACATGCCCTCTTTGAATAAAGGTCAAAATGTATGCCCCAAGCGGGCAAGGGCCCATTTTGGCCTTAATGTTGACACACTCACTTTTTTGATTTTTGGAGGATCACAAGGATCAAGGGTGATCAACGATCTCTTTTGCCTCTCTTTGCAGCAACTGCTCTCAAAAGGACTCAAGTTTCAAGTGATTCATCTCGTCGGCTGGAGTGAGCACATCGATAGGGTACGTGAGATCTATGCGAGCTATCAAGTCCCCGCCGTAGTAAAATCGTTTGAAAAAGAGATGCATCTCGTCTGGTCTGCGGCTGATTTGAGCATTTCCCGTTCTGGTGCAAGCACGCTATCTGAACAAATTAAGTTCAATGTTCCGGGAATTCTCATTCCCTATCCTTACGCAACAGAAGACCATCAAGCAAAAAATGCCTCTTTTGTAGAAGAAGAGATTCGAGGAGGAATTAAGCTTTTCGAAAAAGACTTGACTCCACAGCGTCTCGTTTTGGTCATTGAGTCCTTATTGGACCAAAAACAGCGCCGGCTCAAATGGATGCGACAATCGCTTGCGCAATTCAAAAAATCTCAGGAGAACCGGGATTTTTGCAAAGCCATTTTGGATGTCTTGCACACACAAGGCGAGCCTGCGGTCAAATAAATGAAGAAATGTCACCTATTTTGCCACTTGTTTTGATCGACCTTTTGCTTGATGGGTAGGACCGTGTTGAAAAAATCGATGAAAAAGCTGAAAACCTCAATCTACCTTCAATTTCTGACTGTGGAAGAATTTTTGATGTCATTTTCGTTTTTGATATAGTTTAAGAGTGGGTGATTTTAGGACATCTCATCAGAGGATTTTTCAGACAGATTTTCATTTCTTCTTAGATCGGAACAGTCCCATTCTTGCGGTTTAGAAAGGAAAATGTAAGACTCATTCTATGAACAGGACACATTTTCTCGGAATTGGGGGGATGGGGATGAGCGCTCTCGCACACATCCTTATAGATAAAGGAAGCCCGGTTTCTGGTGAGGATCAAACTCAGTCCGCCATCGTAAAACATCTTGCCAAAAGAGGGGCTGTGATTTCAGACGTGTGGCATCCGGAATCTAAGATCGTTTATAGCAGTGCAATCCCATACAACCACCCCCGTTTGTGTTTAGCAAGAGATATGGGATGCGTCATTTATCACCGTTCCCAATTATTAAAAAAGTTGATGCGGAAAAAAGACAAGTGGCTCATTGCTGGTGTGCACGGAAAAACTTCGACATCGGCTCTTTTGACCTGGGTATTGCTTGCAAATCACGGCCATCCTTCCTATGCCGTTGGTGGCATTCTCAAGAATACCCACAAAAACGGAGGTCATGGCAGGGGACAGCTGTTCGTTGCTGAAGCAGATGAAAGTGACGGATCTTTTCTAGATTATGCAGGTGGGAATGCTATCTTGACTAGCTTGGGCAAAGAACATCTAGACTTTTGGCAGACTGAAGAAAAGTTGATCAAAGGGTTTCATACTTTTGCACAGAAAGTCAGTCATCTATTTTGGTGTATAGATGATCCAATACTGCGCGATTTGAAGCTTTCCGGAGAAACCTATGGCCGATCGAATCGAGCCGATTGGCGGCTGCTCGACACAGAGCAAAGTGAGGAAGGGCTCCTCTTTTCGATTGCACATCGGGGAAAAGTGTTCGATGAGATCACTCTTCCTCTGATCGGTGAGTATCAGGCCTTAAATGCATGTGGTGTGTGGGCTGCAGCGCACCGTTTGGGACTTTCAGAAAACAATGTCCGTCAGGCTTTTATCACCTTTGCAGGAGTGAAGCGTCGCTTGGAGAAAAAAGGAAAAATTGGGGGGGTGACAGTATACGATGATTATGCCCATCACCCAACAGAGATCAAACTGATGTTGACCTCTCTCAAGCGGTCCGTTGGTGATCGGCGCGTTATTGCCATCTTTCAGCCCCATCGTTATCATCGGATACGGGAGTTTTGGGACAGTTTTGCCCATGCTTTTGATGCAGCAGATGTTGTTTATGTTACAGAAATCTATTCCGCTGGGGAAAAGCCTCTCAAGGGAATCAGTGGGAAAACTCTGTGTGCGTGCATTCCCAATGGTGTATGGCTAGAACGCCTTCCAGCTTTTCAGTCTGGAGATGTTGTTGTCACGATTGGAGCGGGTGATATTACCTATTTGGGTTCTCATATTTTGGAGAGATTGGTATGAAGTGCGCTTTACTCTATAAGTTCACCCTCTTCATTGTTCTATGTTTTGGAAGTAGCGTGTATTTTTATCACGTGTATAGAAAAAGCCAGATCCGTTTAGTCACGAGCGTCCCTATACGGATCATAGCACAGACGGGACCTGAAAAAGAAGGATTGAAGACTGACTATTTAGCTCAGCTCATAGGTTTATCCCTCGATAGGAAGCCCTCGATTATCGACGAGAAATCAGCTGAACGGCGGTTACTGAGCAGTCCTTTAATCCAAAGAGCACAAGTAAAGCAGGTCGCGCCTGGCATTTTATTTATCGATTACAATATGCGCAAACCCTATGTCTTGTTGGGGGAATTTGAAAATGTGGCATTAGATCGGGAAGGGTATCCTTTCCCGTTTGCTCCTTTTTATACCCCAAAAAACATGCCGTGCGTGTATCTAGGCAAGACACCTATCTATTGGAATGTTCCCGTAGACAAGAGACAGCTGGCCTTTGAAATCTTGGAATATTTGCAAGAGAAGATCGATCTTTTTAAAGTGAAAATTCTCGACATCACTCACGCCAATCACCCTCTTCTCGGGAAAAAAGAGGTCGTGATTGTAATCCAAAACTGGGGGGGACAGCATACCTTAAGGCTGTTGCCCACGAGTTATCGGGAGGCATTGGCTCGCTACCTTCTCATCCCGTGCGAAAAAGGAAAGCAGATTATTGATTTGCGTTTGCCCGAACTCGGCTTTATCAAAAGAGAGGATCATGACTAATTGTATTCAGATTCAATGGACTTGTCCATCGATCGAGGAAGCAAGACATATTGCACATCTTCTCATTGAAAAAAAATGCGTTGCTTGCGTTAACATTGTTCCTCGAGTGGAGTCAATTTACGAATGGGAGGGCAAAATCGAGAGACACTCGGAAGTAGAGGTATTAATGAAGACCCAAGCGGGATGCTTTGACGAGATTACAGCTTTGATTAAGTCGGAAGGGAGTTACGACGTGCCGGCAGTACTTGTCTTTCCGATCACAGATGGAAATAAGAGGTATCTCGACTGGGTTAAATGTGCATCTCGCATCAACCCTTCCAAATGAAGTGCGCTTTTAAAAATAGCACCGGAAAGCTGTTTTCTTAAGGAGATGATAGAAAAACTTAGCATTCTTCCATTTATTTGATTAAAAGTGGGGTGTTCAAAAAGCCGGCTTTTCCGTGGGATGAGTTTACAAAATTTATTTGGGCGCGTATCCTTTTTTTAAACTGAACGAGCGGGACATCCCACCCATTTAGGGGTGGGACGAAAGCCCCCCTTGACTTTGAGGTTTTTTCTTGTAGAATGCTTTTTCAAATAACTTTCGGGCTAGATGGTTTGGGTATCAATCCCTAGAAGCCTTTGCCTTTAGGCAAGGGAGTAGTCACATAGCATGAGGAGATAAAAGTGACCTTTGGTTTAAATGTCAAGATCCATGAAGTGAGCTATAAAACAGTGATGCAAATAGACGGCAGGCTCGACGCGACTTCGGCCCCTGTTTTGGAAAATAAGCTAAGTGAACTCATAACAGCTGGAAAAAAAAAGCTCGTTATTGATTTCGCAAAAGTCGATTATTTGAGCAGTGCGGGGATGCGCCTTCTTCTCTCAACGACTAAGAAAATCAAAGGGCTCGATGGCAAGCTCCATTTTTGTTCTATCAGCGACGAAGTGATGGAAATCATTAAAATGGCCGGTTTCGAACGCATTTTGCATATTTTCCCAACTGAGGAGGAAGCTTTGAGCGCGCTTTGAATCTCCTTTTGGAGTGTGTGCGATGCAAGACGGTATTATCGAGCAAAAAAATCCCGAATATCTCACCTCTAAATGGGGGGTTGCCGCGCCCCGTTTCAATAAAAGAGTGATTGTGATTGCGGGACCCACAGCTGTAGGCAAGTCTCGTTTATCCCTAGAGATTGCCAAGCTCATCGACGGAGAGATCATTTCTGCTGATTCAGTTCAAGTTTACCGTGGTTTGGACATTGGAACGGCAAAACTCTCCTTAGAAGAGAGAATGCAAGTTCCTCATCATCTCGTTGACATTTGTGATCTCGTTGACACATTCAATGTGATGCGGTTTTATGAGTGTGCACATCGAGCGATCCGTGAAATTTTACAAAGAGATCGCATACCCATTGTCGTTGGAGGAACCGGTTTTTATCTCCACTCTCTACTGTATGGTCCGCCTCAAGGTCCACCTGCCTCTCCAGACATTCGGAGGATGTTAGAAGAGGATTTGGCTAAGTTTGGTTTGGAGGCCTTGTTTAGTCGGTTGCAGCGCTACGACGCGGACTATGCTCAAACCATCAACCAAGGAGACAAAAATAAAATCATACGTGCATTAGAAATTATTGCGTTAACCGAAAAAAAAGTAACCGATTTTCGAAAGCCTCAAAGTGACAGCGCATCTCAAGAGTTTGATTTTCGGTGTTGGTTTGTCTATTTTCCGATGGAGATCCTCTATCCGCGCATTGAGATGCGCTGCGACGAAATGATTGCCCGTGGATTGATTAATGAGGTCGAAAAGTTACAGCAGAGTTTGTGTAATAATCCCACTGCAGCTCGAGCCATTGGTTACAGGCAATGTTTACATTTTTTACACACTAAGCGCTCAGATGCGGATTGGGAGCAATTCATTTGGGAGTTTAAAAAAGCGTCTCGTCGCTATGCCAAGCGGCAATTTACCTGGTTTCGTAGAGAACCCTTCTTTCGTTGGGTTGATATCGATGCTCATGGTTATCAGAAAGTACTCGAGCTCATCCTTCGAGATTACGAAAGTCGTTACTGATTTGCTTGTCAAAATTCTAAAGACACTTTAGAATCGTGGCTTATTCTCTCTTTGTGTTTCCACTTGAGCGTCTAAAAATGAGGGCAAAGCACAGCGATTTCTCAGGAGAAAAAGCGGAGCCAAGACGAACTCCATCCACCCTTGCTGAGCTAAAAGCCATTTTATGTGACTCTAGAGGGGCGGAAGAAAAAATCGCTCTGTCCCTTCTCTTTATGAAAAAGACCCTTTCTAAACCTTCTCAACCCCGCCTTAGGGATTTTTGGGATGCTAAGCATTTGTGCGTTTCTCTGTTTAAAGAGCCCATAAGTTCCGCTAAAAAAAACAACTTGTGGTCTCAGTATATTGAGCTTAGTGTAGAAGCTCGTAGGCTCAAAGAGACCATTGATGAGCAAGCCACCTTTTTTATTGAACAAATTGAGCTTGCTATCGAATCGCTAGAAGATGATTTTTCTAACTGCAAGCGGCTTGCTCAGCAGGTTCACCCCCCGAAAATGCCGAAAAATATAGAGAAATGGATCAACAACCCGAAGCTGTACTCAGCTCTTCAATGCGAACTGCATGTTTTAGGCACGCTCGCAGGTCGGTTCAGTGCACTCAGAAAGGAGATCATTAGAATCGATCATGTGCGCATCGGTGTGAAAAATAGGTTGCTCAAGCATCTTGCACAATTTGGCGATCAACTTTTCCCGCGTCGCACGGAATTGACCAATGAAATCAGCGATGCATTGAGCCGAGATGTACACATTTTTGCTGAGCAGTTGTCTGTTCAGACGCCACCCACTCGCGCCTCTGCTCCCCCTTTTTTACGTGGCGAGGTACAGAGTTTTCAAGCGCTTGCAAAAGCGCTGACGCTCAATGCCAGTGGTTTTTCCAAGATCCGCTCAACGCTTGATACATGTTGGGAGCGGGTTCAAGAGATGGAGCGAGATCGAAAACGGGAAGAAGAAAAGCGAAAGAAAGACTCTAAGACGAGCAGAGAAAGACTGATGCCCAAGATTAAAGCATTCGAGACATTTTGTGCGACTGCAGATAGTTCAAGCAAGGGAACCATCTTAAATCGTGCGTCCGATCTGCGCGCGGAAATTCTTCGCTTCCCCTTGCACCGGGATGATGTCAAACAGCTGCATGAACAAGTTGAGAGCGTGTGTGGACGAGCTTTGGAAAAAATTGAAGAGGCAGTTAAAAAGCAAAGGCAAAAACAAAGTGGAGAGGTTGCCATACTCAGAGAAGAACTGATCAAAACTCTTGATCGAGAACAAAACATGAGTCTCGATGCGCTTTTTATGAGCAGAAAAAAATTGCTTGCCTCTTTTCACACTCTGAATCTATCGGAAATAGAAAAGCAGATATTTGAAAGGCAATTTTCAGATTTAAGTAGTTCTATTTTGGATAAAAAAGAAGACATACTTCATTCTTTCGAAGAATGGAAAGAGTGCTTAGAAGAGCGCAGAGGCTTGGTAAAGCAACTCAAAGAGCAAGTCGAAGGTTATCGAAAAGAGATGGGGGGATCTAGCCTTGATTTTGAAAAGGGAATGACTTATCGTTCCCTGTACGATAGTGCCAAGATCCGCTTGGGCAAAGCAGTCAAAGCGATGGAGCGGTTAGAAGAAAAAATCACAGAAGAAAAACTGTGATCTCAGTTAGTGCTTTTGATCTCGATCATACTCTAGTGCGATCGAATAGTGCCTTCCTCTTTTATTTCTACCTCGTTAGAAAGAAATTTTTCTCCCCTTTCTCTTGTTTCCCCGCCTATGTCTATCGATCTCGGTATGATTTTTGCGGCATGCCTCTCTCAGAGTTCCATCGGAAAGTGTTCAGTCGCTTTCTCAGAGGGAGAGCGTTAAAGCAGATTGAAGACGAGGTACACCATTTTTTAGCGTCCCATTTTTATCGATATCTCTACACGCCTGCTTTGTCTTGTCTCAGACGGGCACAGCATGAAGGGCATCACACGCTGGTCATTTCCAGCTCGCCTTCCTTTCTCGTCGAGCCTCTCGCTAATTATTTGGGCTGTTCGGGGTGGCATAGCTCTAATTATCTGACAGATAAAAAAGGGATTTTCAAACGGGTGGGATCAATTTTGTCAGGCAGTGGTAAGGCGAAGCATCTGCAAAAGATCATAAGAACGCTCAACACCACCAGGGAAAAGGTGACTGCCTATTCCGATAGTGTAACCGACCTGCCATTTCTCTATGCAGCGGGAAGAGCAATTGTGGTCAATCCATATGGTAAACTGAAAAAAATTTCCAAGAAAGAAAAATGGGAAGTGATTTAAAAACCGGTTTTTTTGGGGGGAGTTTTGACCCGATTCACTTTGGACACCTCAATTTGATGATTGAGCTCAAAGAACAGTGTGATTTAGACCATGTGCTCGTGTGTCCCGCTCATACATCTCCTATGAAGGCAAAAACAGTTCCACTAGCAAGCGGTGAGCACAGGCTGGAGATGGTGCAAATAGCAGTGTCAGACATTGCTTGGGCAGAGGTAACTCGTGTGGAAGTAGATCGCCCCCCTCCTTCTTATACAGTCGATACGGTTCAACTGATTTTAAATAAAAGACATGTAGGTGCTCTTTACCTCATGATTGATGAGGATATGGCCTACACTATGAGTTTTTGGAAAGAAGCTGAAAAAATCCTTGAGATGGCATGCCCGCTTGTAGGAACCCGGTGTGGTTTCGATCTAGAGCGATTAAAAAAGTTGCCTGTGGCTCTTCGATCTAAACTCGAAGCAGGGGAGGTTAAAATTTCTACTATGGATGTGAGAAGTACACAGGTGAGAGAAAGAATCGGACGTAACCAATTTTGTGGTCATTTGGTGCCTTTAAAAGTACTAGACTATATTTATCAAAATGGCTTATATTAATTCATTAAAAATAAGTATTAAGAGGGCGTGCTGAGAGTTTAATGAATTTAGACCCTTTTGCGTTGGTTCGAGAGCTTGCTCAGACACTCTATGAAAAAAGGGCTAAAAATGTCATCGCGCTCGACATCAAGACAAGTCCAACTTTAACAGATTATCTCCTGATTGCAGACGGGAATGTTGAGGGGCATGTTGTGTCAATGGCTTGTGCACTTCAAGACTTGATGAAGCAAAGGAGGCATCCGCTTGCTTACGAAGAGGGAATGGAGCATGGGGACTGGGTTGTACTCGATTTTTTTGAAATTGTAGTGCATCTCTTTATTCCAAGAATGCGGCAAAAGTATCAGTTAGAAAGGCTGTGGTCCGATGGAGAAATTATGGACATTGAACCTCACATTTCATCTAATACGAGGTAGAAGAAGTGAAAAAAAAGCGTGTTGTCGTCACGGGTATGGGGATTGTCTCCTGTTTCGGTAGTGATGTCGATCGCTTCTACGATTGTTTGCTGCGCGGAGAAAGTGGCGTGCGTCTGATCACGGCATTCCCCTGTGAAGACTATCCTACCCGTTTTGCGGCCTCTGTTCGAGATTTTGACTCTGCCAATTATATCGATAAAAAACAAGCGAGAAGGGTAGACCCCTTCATTCGCTACACTCTAGTTGCCGGAAAGAAAGCCCTCGAGTGCTCCCATTTAACAACAAAAGAAGAGCTCGGCAAGCTCGATAAGGCACGCTGCGGCGTGCTGATTGGTTCTGGTATGGGAGGCATGAGCGTCTTTTTCGAGGGAAATAAGACCCTTTTCGAGAAGGGATTTCACCGCATCACGCCATTTTTTGTACCCTACATCATTACGAACATGGGTGGAGCGCTTTTGGCCATTGACTTGGGATTTACGGGTCCCAACTATTCCATTTCAACGGCTTGTGCGACAGCCAATTACTGCATTATCTCCGCAGCGCAGCACATCCAGCGTGGTGATGCCGATCTAATGCTTTGTGGAGGAACAGAAGCGCCTATAAATCCCATTGGGATTGCCGGATTTGTCGTCATCAAAGCCCTTTCTGAGCGCAATGAAGACATTAAGGGGGCTTCCCGCCCCTTTGATCGATCACGTGATGGATTTGTAATAGGGGAGGGGTCTGGTGTTCTCCTCCTAGAAGAGTTAGAGCACGCAAAAAAGCGTGGAGCGCCTATTTTAGCCGAATACTTAGGTGGAGCGATGTCGACAGATGCTTACCATATGACCAACCCGCGCAGTGATGGTTTAGGTGTGGCTTCTTGTATTCAGAAAGCAATTGATGATGCTCAAGTCGAAAAAAGTCGCATCAATTATATCAGCGCACATGCTACGGCCACCAACATAGGGGATGTATGCGAAATCCGCGCTGTTCGCACTGCATTTGGTAGTCACTGTAAACAGATCAAGATGAATGCGATCAAATCGATGACTGGGCATTGCTTGGGGGCAGCTGCGGGAATTGAAGCTGTTGCCACAATCAAAGCAATCCAAACATCCAGACTTCATCCGACAATTAACTTAAGCGACCCCGAGGAGGAACTCGCGGGAATAGACGCAATCCCTGGCCGCGCCGTTGATCACGTTGTAGACGTTGCTATGTCTAACTCATTTGGTTTTGGTGGCCACAACTCTGCGATCCTTTTGACGGCTTATCGACCATGAAGCGGGAACGGTGCTTCGGTATTGTCCCCCTGACCTCTTCAGAAAACGGTTGGCGCGTTTTCATCGTCCAGCACGTCAAAGGGAAGTATTGGGGATTTCCAAAAGGGCGTGGTGCCCTGGGTGAATCACCCCAAGAGAGTGCAGAAAGGGAGCTGAGAGAAGAGACAGATATGCAAGTTGCCCGCTACCTTTCTCACTCACACCTAACCCAAACATATCGATTTAAAAGAGGAGCAGAATGGATTGAAAAGCGCATTGATTATTACCTCGCTGAAGTTGTTTCTCACTCCCATTCGATCGACCCCGCTGAGATCATTCAAGGCAAATGGATTAGCCGCGAGGATCTTCTCTCTCACGCCACTTTTGAAGAAGAAGAGAAACTCTTTCAACAAGTGATCAAGCGACTCAAGTGACTCCTCCTTCGCCCAAAGGGAAAGGCTTTTAGGCATTGCTATCCAAACCATCTAACCCGAGGGTTATTTGCAATATGTTTTATAAGGAAAAATCTCAAACTCAAGGTGCGCTTCCATCCTACCCCTAAACGGGTGGCTTGTCCCGCTCGTCCAAGATAAAAATGGCTCTGAGCACTCAATGCGAGGGAGACCACATGGTCAACTCGACGTGCTCGTCTTCATGTTACGTTCCGGAAACCCGTGGATCATGGGGGGTGACCATGTTGCTGTTTTCCCGATTTTCCATTTCCACGCTGAGCTTTCGTCCTCTCAGTCTATTCATGGCATAGTCTAGTGTATCCATAACATCGCTTCGATGTACCTCTGGGTAAATCCCCCTTATGAAAGTGTCAATCTTATTTGCCTTTTCTGAGATCTTCTTCGATCCGGACACTGCTTGAGATTGTTGTGTTGCAAAGCCTCTCTGTCCATCAATGGGATTTGTCATCAGTGCACCTCCTGTGCATGGGTAAGTGTGACTGCAAAAAGCGACCTCCTCTGCGTGTAGTAGATTCCATTTTGTAAGTCAAATAAATTATTTATCTTGGACGAATGGGAAAAACCATGGAGCGTGTTTGTTTAAGTTGAGGTGGTCCTTTTCTTTTACTTTAGATGTAGATATGAGCGATTACACGATATAAGTCTTTTGTTATAAATTTATCGCTCTTCTGAGAAAAAATTAGCCAAAGCGCAGCGCGCCCTGAGCAAAGAGAAGAAAGGAAGCAAAGCACGTTCTAGGCGTGGCAAGATATGTGCCAAGATACACAGAAAGATAGCGAATCAGAGAAAAAACTTTTGCCACAAAAAATCTAGA
>Ga0126343_10000072_pt1 | contig 27007 bp, 16 predicted proteins | sample Cyp2metagenome_FD_92531 | JGI IMG/M metagenome (GOLD analysis project Ga0126343, IMG submission 92531) | Coral microbial communities from Lord Howe Island, Old Settlement Bay, Australia - Cyphastrea 2 metagenome | ecosystem: Host-associated > Invertebrates > Cnidaria > Coral ...
GAATTTATCTTCTCGTGTTCACATTCGATATCTCACTCGTTCGCTGCGCTCACTCGTTCGATATCGATGTGAACACTCGAAGATAAATTCCATATCTCCGCACGTCCATGTATTATTCTCTATATCCCGTCATCTATCATATCCCAGATTCTCGAATTTATTTATTGAACAGTTACGATTTTTAGTTTTGATCACATGACTGATGAAAACCGAGAATACACTGTATCTATTTTTATTTATTTTTTCCGGTTGGTATGCTATCCTTGCCTTTTGGATGTTAAATTTCACATGTATTGTTAATGGTCCGGAAACGGTTTTGACGATTTTCTTCTTGATTCAGTCCGTGAAGCATCTGTTACATTGTCACAAGTGTGTCACGCGTACCACGTGACTACCGCATGTTGAAAAGGGCGCGAAAATACATCCGAAATACGAGACGCGGCTACCATACAGCGGCGTGCCTGTAGGTCAGTGAGTTATGACCTCAGAAGTGACCAGCTTGGATGCGGTTTTCTGCCGTTTTCTATACTTTTCAAGTTCTTAACTGACAGAAAATAATAGCTACGGACACGATATTTTCGAGAAAATGCTGGTAGCTAACAACACTGAAGCCGTTGTGATCAAGCGGCCGCATGGACGCGAAGCAACTGCACAGCGTTCTGCACAGGCCACGGTAAGCCGTCTCATTTTGAATGAACCTGAATTAAAATCTTTGCCGCTCCATTAACTGCTAACATAAGGGTTTGAAGCTCTTTTGCTTGCTTCGGTTTTTTTTATGAGTTCACCGTTCTTTGATTTGCTGGGTGACTACGACGATACTATACACAAATGTCATAGTTGTGACACAGGTCGATACTGCGTACAGCTGTAGGTCGCTGGTACTATGATTTTTATAAGGTGTTTAAAATGGTTTCAATCCCCGGTGGAAAGGTCTTTGAGAATCCTACCATCTACCAAAGGTCCTCGAAAATGAAGTTCTTTTAGGATAACATAAATATATTATTTGGAGGATCTTTGAGAAGTCTTGCAAAGATCTTTCCATTAAAAGATCTTGGAAAGATCTCTTTGAAGGTCCTCGAAAGATGAAGATGCTGGCGAGAATTGTAAGAATCTCGATTTTTTTAAGATCCTGCACAAGATCCATGAATATCCTCAAGGACACCTGGGGATCCATTAAATAAATATAATTTTTCACTGCATGGCTACAGGATCTTAAAAAATCGTCAGTGATTTCTAGCCTGGGCCTGGTAAAAAACTGGTTCCTAACTTAGGTGTTAGTGTTAGTGTGCTTATAAGTGAAACTGTCTTGGGTACTTTGAATAATTTCCTTGACAGCAAACCTGGACAAAGGAATAAAGGGGAAATTTTGACTTCAGCAGTACACTCTTTTAATTTAATGGGTTTCTTTTTCAGTCAAACCTCAACAAATGAATACTTGAACTGGTTTTGAGAAAAAAATTAGTTCAAAACCTGGTCAGGCCTACAAGTGACCATAATTTACCAAAGACATAGATATGCACTTTCCGGTTTGTTGTAGTATGTGTATGTTTAACACTTAAGCAGTTGGAAAAAGAAGCCTGAAAAATCATGGCTTCAATGGGATTCGAACCTGTGACTTCCGCGATACCAGTGCGAGACTCTATTAACTGAGCTATGAAGCCACATGATCTGTGGCTTCATAGGTCAGTTGGTAGAGTTTTTACATCTATTGAATTGTATGAAACAGAACACTTACTGTTCTTGTCTGTCAGTGTACATGTAGTTGATCCAGTAGGAGAGTTACTAGTGCCTTGATCAACATAATAACAATAGTTTAGTATGCAGTGGAATCCTGATTTCTCAAACCCTTGATTTTTCTAACCTCCCAATAACTTGAACCAACAATCTTCTCTCTCTCCCCACAATTTAACACTAATTTTATCCCTGATGTTTCAAATGACCTGTTGTTCAAACCAATTGTTGTTCCCTTGGAAGTTCAAAAATTTGGGAATCCCCCGTGTGTAATAGTAACATAATAAAAGAATTACTTGTACAAAATGTCAGTAATAGATTTTTGAGAATGATCTTTGCGGTTATTCATGAATGTGGAGTCACATTGAAGTTACATGCAAAAATATTTACATTCTTGGTTTAAAAAAGTTAACATGCAAACACTGAGGGCATGTGTTAACATGCTAGTTAACTAAAATGTTGTTATCAGGGACTGTTCATTTTTTATGGGGTAAGGGGGAGGGGCTGCTTAAATTTAATAGATAGTCCCTGTTACACACAGTGACCTCTTTATCACAAGTTTTTTACCTGACCCCCACCCCCTGTTGGCTATAGCCTTAAATTTTTGTTTTGTTATACCCCCGCATACAAATCAAGTCTGAAAAACATAGAATGACAACTTAATTATACCATTTTCATGCCAGTTAAAGCAGTTTTTGACACTGTACCAGTTGTTGTCATAAAGGTAGACAAAGAAGCACAGATTCTGTACATTGTCTTGATTATTTTTTGATAGGGAGTGGTAGGGTTGTTAGTAGAGTTTTTAGTGTATTTGCAAGGTTCAAAGTAGGTGGTCCAGAGGCATACTCCCGTGAGAAAAATATTTCCCATAAGGCGGGAGCTTCTCTTGGTTTCTGTAGCATATGAGGCAACTAGAGTATTTCTACACCCCCCTGGATGAGATGCTAGTCCAAATTTGCGGGTTTACCCCAGCATTAGGTTTGTCCGTACTCATTTATACACTGTGGTGGAGAGGGGCACTGTGAGGGAAAAGTTTCTTGCCCAAGAACACAACACAATGTCCCCTTGGAAATTTTGAATTTTCAGAACCCCAGGGACACTATTTTAGATATTCTGGCAGAACTTTTGCACTATTATAGATGCCTATATTCAAGTTAAGGACGTTCGTGCCAATTGTTTCTGCGCATCCTTACTGCGCACGCAAATTCACGCCACAGAACCTTGTCATCATCATTCCCCAGTGGGGCATAGAGCCGCAATGTGGAATAGGGCTGCTTGTGCAGAACATACATGTAGTGTTTGGTAAATAGAAAAAATGAAATACGGCTTCCTCCAGTGAGAATTTACATAATAGCTACACACAAATGAATCGATACCACTGGTCTTAAATGTATCTTGCCTCTGTTGTGGTCATCTTTGGGTTTAAGGTCTCCAGGTACGATTTTTTATTGAAGGAAAAACGTTAGTCTTCCATGTGCCGAAAAGTTGTTTACTCCAGGTTATCGATTCTAGGGATATAATTATATGAATTCTTTATTGCCGGCTGTTCCTTAACCCATTGACACCTGGAACTTTTTGCCAAAATTGTTTTTTTTTTGGACGTTTTGGTGGTTTGAAGCTGGATCGTGGCCAAATTAGCTTCAGTCTTGTGGAAAATGCATTGGTAACACGACAGCTAGCCGTTCTTGCCACTAGAATCACGTTTAAGACATATTGGCCTAGGGCATGCGCAGAAATAAAAAAAGTGACCTACGGCTTTAGGCTTTTCGACTTTTGAATTTTATTTTTCCCCTTTCCTTTGAACCCTCGGTTTTTTTTTCGCCGCTGTGATTGGCCTTCTCCCGGGCTTGCTTGGGGTTAAAAAAGGTTTCAGGAAGAGTCATCGAGGTGGCCAATTTTTACCATGTAGCAGCTAGGTGTAGTGGCAGGAAATTTGCTCCAAGTTTTTCGCTCAACTTTTTTAGCATTTTTGTGCATATTTGAGGTTCCAATAAGCCAATCACTGTGAACTAGGCATCATTAGAAAGATCGTTTTCTCCTGCAGAAGGTGAGTATAGATGATGCCAGTTTTGGTCAAAGGTGATGACGTCAGAAGTGGAAGAAAGGGCAAGGCTCGTCACGGGCGGTTACGGGCGGCACAGGCGTCAATGGGTTAAGCTGTTTTTCAATTATTTGATTAGGGAAAAGTGGGTAAATTTCTAAGGAGTGTCAAAAGTTGATGATAAAAACAAGATATAAAGTTCCACGATCCTAAGGATGCATCTTGTAAATGGACCAGAACAAGACTACTCACATAACATGGCAAGCTTTGTGTCCAAGATTATGAGATACCATAACACATACCATTGGTTTGTGAATGATTGAGGAGACCTTTTTTGAGGAGGGGGGCATCTTTCTGGGCAAGTGAAATATTATAGTGGGCACATGGATTTTGAGAGTTATCACCTGAATGGCGAGTGCTCTCAAAATTTAGTTCCCCACACTCTACAAGTCTTGTACATTTATCTACAAATTTGTAGGTTCTTGTTTTAAAAGTCAATACCTGAATATAATGATCCATTGGCATTATGAGGACTTCCATTTATTCCAGAAATGTGAGAATCTGAATCAGAAAGGCAGTAGTAAATATTGAGTGGACATTTTAGAACCTACAGTTCTTAGTTCAAGTACAGTGGAAGCTTCTTTCCTCTGTAATGATTTTTCCTGTAGCAACAGTTTGAACTGAAACTGTGTTCAATCACCTTGTACGAGCAAATATGCAACACTGGTAAAGTTAAAAAATCAAATCTGTTAAAAGTTCAACTCAACTGCCAGAAGAGAAATTTCTATCAGCTACAGTTTTGATGCTGAAAATTGAATTTAGGGAGCTTCAATAAAGTATGCTACCTGTATGTATGATATCTAGTGTACATGTATAATGAAATTATGCTTTTAGAATTTAACATTGCCTATTGTTTTTCTAAAAGGTTGCCTCTAACAAACAGTGGAAAGTTATGCATCACTAGCTTTAGACATCGCAGAGAAACCACAGTCAGAAGTTACCTGAATTGTAAGTGAATATTATATTAAGATAAATATCTGCGAAAAGCAGCAGCTGGTACAATTTATTTAGTATATCATTCAAGTGTCTTGCTTTAGTTAACATCATTTTGAAGCAGTGAAATTCAATATAGATTTCACTTGCTTACTTACCTGACTCTGGCCGTTTTCGTTTAGCTGTATTATTAGTCACTGGATCATTAGATCCTGAAAGTCAAGCATTTGTATACATGTATTTGTTATCAATATTGATAGTTGAGAGAAAATTATAATTACAATCATTAAATTGGTGAGTGGGAGGTGACTACAGTGTGTGTCTTGTGGTCAAGGCAAGACAAGTCAAGTCAAGTAATAATAATAATAATAATAATAACAATAATAATAATAATAATAATAATAATAATAATAATAATGGTTTATTTACAGTATTCCAACAAAAGAGAGGCTCTTATTTAAATGCCACTCCTACCATATTTATAGGTTTAAATAATTATTGTAGTCTTCCTTGAATGTCGCCATTTTAAATGATACACTTAAAATAACACTCAGAACTTTTAAACTACGATAAATGATATGGTGTACTGGCAACCTTATTTGATTAAGGTTTCTATACCAGTAATTTATATCGTGTTAAAAATGATCTTTTTTGTGTGAGCTTTTCTTGAAGCTTTAAAATTGTGTGTGTGCACTTGAAATATTGGTCAAATTCCATTCAATTGTACTGGAGAACATGTGTAGATCAACAGTACAATGTACATTTTTGCCCTTCTTTTGGCTGACTACAAGTTCTTATGTTTATGCTGAGCAGTGAAATACATAAAATAGGGAATGTCATATTTAAACTTAGAGACAAATTCTTCACAAATTCTACTGCTGTCTATGTCTGTATATGTGCATTGTCCATGTACCTGCAGGCTGCTTGGGTGGTGGCTTTGGTCTTGTTCTGATGCGAAACTCTTTTGATATGAACTCTTGTTTTAAACCGTCAATGAGTTCTACAATGATGACAAGTTGCCACATATTCCGCATCTCCATATCTACTCTTTCAAGCGAATAAACCAATTCTCCCTTTGGAGTCTGATATGCCGAATCCAGGTCAACGGAAAAAGGAATTGATTGCACTTCACAGTAATAACTAACTTTTAGCTCCACACGTCCTGTAAAAATGTAAGAAATCTATGATCAAATTATTTTTAGTTACTAATTAATTTTGTGTTGATAAAAAATGGACACAAACATTCACACTGTAGGTACACTGTATACATGTAACCTGGGCATTGAACAATTTCTTGTACCAAATGCAAGGGAAGTATAAATTTGACATCAGTGGTGGTCATTTCATTGGGGCATTTAATTGACACTACATGTGACCTCTCACGCAAAAGCGTTCCTAACGGATAGCCGTTCTGTAGCCGTCCATCGTTCCTCACTTCCGTATGAGCTCATATTATGAGCTCATATGGGAGGGTTAAGGGGAAACTTATTTTGGAGTCAAGGTCAAAGTAGAAGTCATCAGCAGAGAACACTTTTCTTTGCATCAGTTTAGCTGGAAAGGAAAGGCTCTGCTGTGTTTAAAATATTATTAAATAAAAAAATTCACTTTAACCTCTTATATTTTTAGTTAATGGTAAATAAAAGATCAAAGTGGGTGTTGGAGGGAGAATGTTTTTTTCTTTTCCATTTTTCTTTTATATCATGTCAGGGGTTTATATTAAGGGTCGGGCACTGGGCAAATTTTCCTGCCTGATTTGACCATCTGGAGGAAATTAGTTATTCTATTTTAGAATTTAAAGTGCTACTATGATCAAATTCTTGATATCCATTTTTTTACATTTGTACACAATAAGTGTTTCCAAGATATCTTGCCAAATTTCAGTCTATTACGAACAACAGAACTCATGTCTTTTGAACCTTTCTCTCCGAGAATTTACGGCCACCATTAATTCTTTTTGTTCCAAGTCTGGGTTGAGAATTGGAGAAAATGACGTCATTTTCTGAAACATACCGCACAGGTTGAAATTATAATAACAATCAATGTAGAAAATTGCACAAATTTATGAGCCAAAGCTTTTGTTATTCTTGTGCGAACTTCTATGCTAATTGTTATTATTATCCATCAAATATTTTCGCTAGCGTGCGATTGGTCTAAACGCGTCATGTGGGCGAATATTCCCCAGCTAAAACTGGGGAATATCCAAGAATATTCCCCAATTTTCAAAACTGCGCGTTGCGAAAAAGATTTGAAGGATAATGCTCTCGGAAAACTGTTCGCTACTCAGAACAGATAATGTCTGCGGACAAATGTCCTAGCATATTTTCGCCCTGAATGGAGGCTATTGTTTATTTATAATTTCAACCCGTGTGGTATTTTTGAGAAAATGACGTCATTTTCTCCAATTCTCACCCCAGACTTGGAACAAGGAAAATTAATGGCGGCCGTAAATTCTCGGAAATAAAGGTCCAAAAAACATGAGTTATACTGTTCGTAATAGATTGAAATTTGGCAAGATAGTTTAGGAAGACCTGTTGTGTTCGAAAATGTAAAAAAATGGGTATCGAGAATTTGATCATAGTAGCACTTTAAGTTCAAACAGTTTTACAAACCAGTTGCCCTCCTGCTGAGAATGTTAATAAACCTCCTACAATGTGTGTTCCACGTTTGGGGGCAATTTCTTGCATGCAATACAGTCTAACCCTTTGGGGGGGGGGGGGTGAAACAACATTTTTGGTGCAAGTAATGGAAATCTGACCAACTAAAAATTTGAACTCTCTAATTCCCAGGGGGTTACTTGGCCATGCTATGGTTGAAAATAGTGTTGATTAAAAAACAACCCAGCCATACAGCCATACAAGAACCACTGTGACAATTCTGATTTTCACCTTTAATAACTAAAAAATCTGCCTTATAATTTATTAATCTATTGCATTTGAGACAAACACAATTGGAAGACAAAGTTTCACAATTAAAGGTGATGCTTGAAGTTAAAGATACATCGAAGAACTTTCTACCTAATGCCAAACTACTTGAAATACATGTGATCCTAAATTTTATTGTGCTGGGCTTAAATACATGTACCTTACACAAGACAAGTGTACAAACCTATAGTGTCGTGGACCCTCGCTGCTGCCTCATGAGTGCGCTGAACAAATACTGTGATCCCCTTAATTTGGCCTGATGTCCAAACTACTCCATTGACTTTGCCTTGAGCAATACGTTGCTCGGATGTAGTTGATTTGTTGGCTTCTTCAGTTGTAAGCTTTTTCTTGATTTGAACCTTGTCATAGACATCTTTCAAGTCTTTAATCTCAACTTGAATATCAGGGGCTTGGATGGAGATGTGAAGTGGATGTTGGTAAGGGTCCTGGAACAGTGACTGCGTATCATCAGGTGCATTTTCTACATAATTTTTGGGAGTAAAAAGGTTACACATAACACTTCGTGTTTTTTATAGTTTACTACAGTCTGTATGTTGGCTGTCTCCTTATGAAGCAGATGCTACAGTGTATGCTTGCTACAGAAAAGGATTTATTACACAGTCACTATGACGTGTTGGAGGCTGGAATTAAGAGTTGTGATAATTAAGTGAAGGACCAGCGATTCTGCTGGATATATCAAGGTGTTGCTGCGCTATCCGTCTTTTAATAGTGTTAGCCTTGGTGTTTACAATTTTTCCTGTTTCTTGGTAAGATCTGTTGACGTAGCATTATTAGTTTTTTTTTCAATGCCAGCACATATTAACGCCTTTTGAAACCTATTTATTTCGTTTGAATGTTTTAGTATCCATTTTAGGGTCAACGAATCAACTGAGGAGAACAATTTATTTCGTTTTGTTCATCCTAAACATTTGACTATTTTTAAACATCTATACTGAAATTCTTTAACCATCATTGGCCTGATCTAAAAACGGCGAAGTTGAAACCTGTTAAAAAGTCCGGCTAAATTGAATGTAGGTATTATCCACATGTATAATTGTGCGTAATCTGTCGAATTGTACGTTTATAGATAGCTCTTCTTTTGGGATATTTTAAGTTAGTCGATCGCCCCCTAATTAGAATCAAAATTTAAATCTAACTGCACGTTTAACGTTTTTTTAGTTTCATTAATGGTAATGTAAATAATAATAAAAAAGACTTTTTATCGTATATTACCTTCAAACCTCTGTTACGAGATGAATGATAACGTACATGTGACAGAGGCTGATCCGTTCTTATGAACTCATGCCAGCGAAAGGCCAGGGTTGTTTCAAGACCTTTCAAGAAATAACCGGCTCACTCTCTCGACGGTAGCTCTTAATGATTTCAGTAGAATGAACGTCTACTGTTTTACATGTATGTATTCGTACCATCTTCATCTACATGTACTTCTTCCGGGAAAGTACGTTGATTTATTTTCTTAACGATTTCATCCCTGGAAGCGGAAGTCAGAGAAAGTAAAAGGTTTTATCCGGTTTCGTTCTTCGTCGTTCTTCCCTTTTTATGTTGACGTATTCTGTGATTGCTAGCGTAAACAATTCGTGTTTTCTTACATAGCACTTCGCCTAACAATGTTACACCGCCGTTAGTCATTTTTTGCCAGCGTGAATATATTGTACAGAACAGAGGGATGAAAGCGTCCCAGCATTGACATATGTTTCAATGTAAAACAGTTTCGTTTTCCCTGAGTTATGGATCAATTGTGGGCTAGTGTTGTAAACCGAATGTACATTTGCGCGTCCTAGATAATCTGTTTTTTCTCGTCAGAGGTCAGAGATAATTCAGTGGACTTTCCAATATCAGTGACAATGGGTAACGATTACATGTACCTGGTTCTCCGCGAAGAATCTCGTCTAGATCCTGTAAAGACCCCTCAACATCAGCTTCCATGTTTACTGAACTCATTCCCGCCGATCAATGTTCCAGAGCAATTTGTATTTCTTTCGTCCTCTCAGTGTGTAAAATTGTGGGCGGATAGATATCAAAACTTCCGCCTAATCAGGAAGGGTTTGCAAAGTTACAGAGACCTCGTTCTGTTAAGTTGAACATTGTAACGCTTACCGCAAGAATAGTAAAGGTAAAAAGTGAAAAACCATCGGTCGCACCCTCAAGAGTCCGTAAATGAGGAATATGGACAAAAATTGTCTTGTGACTCATATATTCAGGGAAAGCCCCCTCCTTTTCACACTTTCGATTTTCAAATTTTCCTCGAGACAATAAGTAGTGTCCAGTCCCATCCGGTTTCTATGGTTTAATACGTAAATCACTCGCCTAAATCACTCGCCTGCGGCTCGTGATTTACGAGTTCTTTGAGTGTTTTTCCAACATCCCAAGTGGTTTTCAATGGGTTCACTGGCACAATAAACTATAGCTGATTGACCAGTCGGAGCGCGTGCATTGATTTGGTTATTATACAAATTTCAGTAACACAGGACAACATTACAGCATTCACCACAACTACATAAAGCTACATTTGACCACCACACTACCTTACACTACATTGAGATTAAATTACATTTAACCTCGATGTGCTATATTACAGCTTTTCTTTGAATTATCTGTTGTAGCTTTTTTCGCACTAAATTGTGACAATTGTGGGATTTGATAAAAAAGGAAAAAAGAAAAGAAATCCGAGATTCGATCGTTGATTTAAAAGTGACAGTTCTCTTTGATCATCTAGTCCTCTTTTTCCCATGGGGGCATAGGACGTCCACTATTGCCTTCAGATGTATTTTAACAGTGAGCCCAAGTCACATATATGGTTTTCAGAGGGCCCCCGCTTATTAAAAAAAGTCGGCTCATACCAATTAAAAAAAACTTGTCGGTGTCTGTCAGGTCTTTTGAAGGCTTCTGCGCCTCCTGGCTCTAGGACTAGCACGTTTCCCTGTGCCTTGCAGGTTCCAATCTAACGTGTGGTGCGCTATGTTCGCATCACGCCTTGGTGTATAATCAATCCATTTCCAGCGTCGTCTCTTAATGGTGATGACTGGTTCTTATCCATAAGTCTCTGTTGGTGTTGACCTCAGGCTAATTTACCCTCAGAGTTCTCTTCAGGCTCTGCTTGATGAAAGTCTGCACTTTCTTTCTCTATGATCAGGAAGGAGACTAACAAATTATGGGAGCGTTCTGTAATCCAGTAATCATGGACCAGCAAACTTTCGAGCGCGCCCCCTTGATTTGGCATGTGCTTTTACTTTTTTTCCCCCCATTTTACATTTCCCTGTGTGACCTGCCGGGATATGTTGATCTTAGGCGATGTTGAAGGAAATCAGTGGTTCTATGTTCCGAAAGTTGCTTCTATTCTTCAGTGTCCGTTTAGACCTAAACCTTTTGACAACCTTTGGGGTTTCCAAAGTGTGGCTCTCCTCGCCGTAGCCTGCGTCAGAAGTAGCGCTTCATCGCCGAGGATTTTGCGACAAGTATTCTTCTTGGAGCTGTTTACACGCGCTCATAAGGTCAGTGAAACATTGGATTTTTGTTAAATGTAATTAACAATGAGATTATGAGCTCGAAATTTCTATCAAGCATGAGGACGAAACCCAAGTTACCTATCACGAAATTTAGCACGGAAAAGCGTAATAAGCATGCGTGAGTTTTGACCGCGCGCTTTAAAATATGGCGGGAATTTCGTCATCGTCTAAACAGAAAGACGCGAAGTTTATTATGCTCTTCCAATTTTCCCGGTAAACAAACACATTTTAGCGTTACAGAGGGAAGGCTTGGTGTATTGTTTTCATGCGGAATCAAATTTTTTCGAACCCTTTATTTCCCTGCTGTATAAAAGAAATTTCGTACATCTGTACAAGAATTGCACGAAACAATTGTATTATATCTAAGCCAAGACATTACCTTACTTTTCTGCAAATGAAACAGATCTACTACAGTTTAATATACCCATTTATTTCCTATGCAATACTAGCAAGGGGAAGTGCATACAAAATACATATTGATAGGATACAAACTAAACAAAATCATTCTGCTAGGCCGGCTTATATTCTTTGCCATCACTTTCGACGAGCACACAGAAAGTGCACTTCCCCTGCTAAATTTATTAGATATTCTTACGGTACATAATGTTCATAGATTTCAGATTCTAGAATTCACGTACCTTTGGCATAAAGACCTCTTGCCAAAGCTGTTTTCAAATTATTTTAAATATGCCAGAAATGTACACAAATACAATACCAGGTACGCATCGAAACAAAACCTCTACGTAAAAAAAGTGCGAACTAATACGGGAAACAAACAATCGGATATGCTGCATGTATTATCTGGGACAAAATTCCCTAAAATCTTAAAGAACTAAACATATACCAATTCTGAAAACAACTGAAACCTTATTTACTGTCAGAACAGCATAGTTAAACACAACTTGAGCATATACTCTTTCTCTCTTATTACATTATAAATGAAATCATGCTTCTTTGGAAATATTTTTTTTATCTCAATTATTCACAACTTTAAATTCTGGAGAACTGGCTAGAAAATCTTAGGATTATTTCAGTTCCAGGCTTTATGAAGTACAAACAAAAATGTTATCTCTTTTTTTCTATATCTATATTAGTATAAGAATGTGAAAGCCGAAATAAAGGTGGTGGTGTTGTTTCGGTGCGAAGAGACATTTTTTGCACAAACACAGGCTCTTTACATTTTGCAACCACATAATCACACCACTGAATATATAAGCAAGAGAGCATCTCAGCATGCAGGGGGAGACTTGTTTAATTAACAGTGGAATGCCAAAAAAAAGTCACGCTTGTCCAAGCATAAATAAATTAACGAGCGACATCCTCGCGTACCTTACTACAGTCCGCCGTTCTTCCACCATTTCTGGACTCATCGCAGCCTGCATTATTAAAACATACCTTAATATAAAACCTTTATTCACACACGATAAGATTTAAAGCTTACAAGCTTGTTAAATGATATAGTTTTATTTCTGTTTTCGAACAGGCAAGACATTTAACTCTCACGGTGCCTCTCTCCACCCAAGAGTTTAAATGGGTACCGGTGAATTGTTGGGGAAAACCTAACAAATTACGGGGGAGTGATCTGCGATGGACTAGCATCCCGTCCAGGGGGAGTAGAAATACTCCTAGCCGCTTCATGCTACAGAAACCGGGATAAGCTCCGGCTGCTATGAGTCAGTACTGGCTCCAAGGCTTCACTTTTTTTTTTTCGAACAACTCGTTTTATTTTCATGTTTATCACCACACTGAGTTTATGCGTTATTCTTGTTAGGGCTAGGGATGCACTGCACAGTACGTTTTCCCCATCTGAAATCACGCAAAGAAATTTTGAGCGAATAATGTTTGTAATGTATGTCGTTTAAAACTTTCTCCTCTTCACAGGCACTTAGGAAATGCAACGAAGCAGACGCTAGATTGTAACAAGCCTACACTGCTAAGCTACTTACCGTGGGCTCAATATCTACCACAGAATAGATCGATAGATGGCAGAGATGGCCAACATTCGTGATAGAACGCTAGTAGATTTTATGAAATACTAGAATTTTATTCATAGTCTAATGCAAATGCTGCAATCTGATTGGCTGACTTACTTGCACACTAGATATCACCCATTAGCGTCCGAGGATTCGAGGAAGATTTAGAAATATCAAGGGAACTTTTAACTCCCAACACTAAAACATTTAAAGCTGTTTCAATGATTTTTTTCATCCAGCAACTGTCCGCAATGTCTACTTGCCAAGATGGACAGGAAAAGATGGCGAGTTAAGTAACCAAACCTCGGAAATGTTCTATTCACTGCCTGGCGCGGTGGATATAGCGTGCAATACGTACATTCACGTCTGGAAATTATACTGGTATATAATAGCTGACTCGTATATTAGGCACCAACCATACGTTCATTCCTGTCTGTCGATGTTCAAATTTATTGCTGCCTAAGATGAGGGAATTTAAAGCGACCGATATGGAGTTGGATCAAAGGCTTGCTTTTTTATTTAAAAAAATAGCGACTTAGAAGTATCCCGGCTAAAAATAATCAATCGAATTCAAAAACTGGTTATTGAACGTAAGCATAGACACAAGCACAAGAGGAGCAAAATCTTTTGTTCCCCTTGTACCTGTGCTTGCGTCGTGGGCGTCCTCACTACCGTTATGCTTATGTTCGTGCTTATGCTGCATTAGGTCACGTAATAGTGAAAACTATTGCATAACATCCGCCTCACCCATCTAGATAGTTAAACTGATGTAAACCTTGAAACTGCCAAGGCAAAGGACTTCTACTGGTTATTGAACAAGCAAGTTAATAATGGTCCACAGACTGGACCAACTAAATAGAGTAAATCTATGCAATATGTACAAATAAAGTGAAGCCTTATAAGCCAGACTGTCTTATACTGCCGGAGCTTATCCCGGTTTCCGTAACATGAAGCGGCTAGGAGTATTTCTATTCCCCCTGGACGGGATGCTAGTCCATCGCAGGTCACTTCCCCCCACAATTTGTTAGGTTTCCCCAACAAATCGCCGGTACCCATTTATACTCCTGGGTGGAACACAACACAATGTCCCCGGCCAGAGCTCGAACCCTGACCGCTCGCTCCGGGAACGAACGCACTGACCATTAGGCCACTGCGCCTCCCAATATGTACAAAACAGTGGGAAAAATCATGATTTGATATCGAACAGGTTGCTAGAGAAAATAAGCTGAGGGAATTTCACTTCAAATTTCTCCATCGAATTGCTGTAACTAAAAAATAGCTTTGTAGATTTAGTATCAAAGACGACAGTGAATGCCTATATTGTGGAAAACAAGACTCGATAGAGCATTTCTTTGCACATTGTTTTTCCTATTAGAGATTTCTTGTCAAAAGTGCCGTGGTGCAATGGTTCAACAAATGTGATCAGTCTTCTTATTTGGGATTTTTTCCAATCCTGCCAATAAAAAGCTTCTGAAAAAAAATCAACTACACTACGTTTTTTGCTCGATATTATTTCTATACAATTAAGTTACGCAATTATTCTCTTCTCATCACGGGTTTTGTCAGCAAAATCTCCTCTAAGTACAGGCTAGAAAATTTAGATTAAAATTTATATGCAGTGATGCTCCTGGTTCGGTCTACTCTGGTTAAGTCATTATTATTATTTAATCTCTCTTTATTTTTGTATACTATAGTTTATGATTGTATTTATAACTGTTAAAATTGTATTTTATTGCATTGTATTGTATATAGCTGTATGTGTGCCAATAAAGAATGTATTTTCACAAAAAAATCCACGTCGCTCGGCAAATAAAGATCATCATTTTCGTCATGTTATAAACGTTGAAACTTGTAGGTACGCCACTCTAGTAACAACATTTACGCGTTTTGTTATGGCGACATTAAAGCTCTTCACATCTGATGACAAAAACTATTTCTACATTGTTGATGTTTGCTTTTCTTCCTTTTTCTCGTGATTTGAAGTGTGGGAGAAGAAATCAAAGCACTGGAAAGAACACTATTTGTGAATATATTTACTAAAATTGTACCCTGTATTGGCTGTTTCATCTCTGTTAATCTTCTTGCGTTGTACTTGTGTTCGAATTTTGGGTCGCGCTGATATTAATTCCCTTGTCGGTCAAGGTTTATAAGGTCGCCGTTTGAGTTTATTTATAGGTTGCGGGTTTCAATGATGGTTTTATTGCACGATTGAACTGAAAAAGTTAAAGTTCCCCAACGCGTAAAACTCCTATGACTAATCGGCATTACTTTGCCTTGGTTAGAATCTAAATATTTTTTTTTTACGATTTCTCTGTTATTCTTCAGGTACATTCAATTTGATTTGTTTAAACTTATTTTATATTCACTTAGTTCACATCTCTTAAGTGTAAAGACAAGTAAATGAGCAGACATATCCGTCGCTAAGTAAATTTTGATTGATGAGAAATGGAGCATGATCCTTCGTAGTTGTTCATATTCTCAATTGTTATATTCTCAGACATTTGTTACCTCATTTCCTATTTCTTTTTATTAACCGAAATAGATAACGTTCTTGTGGTTGTCGAATCTGACCACATCGTCTATCGAGCACTTTTTACCGTCTATTGCCTAATAATCAAAGATTAAAATTCTTCATCCTCTTATTTCGCAATTGTTCTATTTATGTCTAGTCAATAATATTTGCTTCCCGTCTGAGGTTATTATCATTTTCACCAATTACTTCTGTAACGTGTGTGCGTGACATTTGTTTACTAACGAGAAATGGAGCATGTTCCTTCGTAGTTGTTCATATTCTCATTTGTTATATTCTCAGACATTTTTTACCTCATTTTCAATTTCTTTTATTAACCGAAATAGATAACGTTCTTGTTGGTTTTCGAATCTGACCACATCGTCTGTCGAGCACCTTTTACCGTCTATTGCCCAAAGATTAAAATTCTCTATCTTCTCATTTCGCAATTGAACTATTGATGTCTAGTCAATAAAATTTGCTTCCCGTCTGAAGTTATTATCATGTTCACTAATTACTTCCGTAACGTGTGTGCGTGACATTTGTTTACTAACGAGAAATGGAGCATGATCCTTCGTAGTTCTTTATATTCTCAATTGTTATATTCTTAGATATTTGTTACCTCATTTTCAATTTCTTTTTATCAACCGGAATAGATTACATTCTTGTTGGTTGTCGAATCTGACCACATCGTCTGTCGAGCACCTTTTACCGTCCATTACCCAAAGATTACAATTTTTTATCCTCTTATTTCGCAATTGTTCTATTTATGTCTAGTCAATAAAATTTGCTATTATCATGTTCTCTAATTACTTCCGTAACATATGTGCGTGACATTTGTTTACTAACACAGAGTGGTGCCGGATATCATGCACGCTAAGTATTAATTGCAAGGTTCATAGTCACCAGCGCACAGCACGCATAGTATATAAGCCACGAGACGAGTGGTGGGAGGTAACTAAGTACAGCATAAGTGACTGTTGTAACACGAATGAAGGTGATTGCAAGGATATGAGATAAGACATAAACGCAGGACTTCCTTTTGATTCTGGCTCAATACCGGGAGATAATTCCCGTACACTTCTATAAATCGATTTTTCTCTCTCCATCTTCTCATATCGTCCATTAGTCCCAATTTAACTGTTTTGTTTAGGCTCCTCTCAAAAGATGACACTCTTTCTTACGATATCTCTTTTATGTTCTAAAGTCAACTTTCAAGGCCCTTTGATTACGTCGAAGCTGTCATTTCATACGAAGTCTCTTTTTTTCTTGTTTGCTATTCGATGAAAGAGCAAAGAAAAAGAAAACAGGTTTTACCTCCAGCAATGTCCTCTTGTCAAAGCAAAATTTGTTTTACGTTGTCAATACGGTGTCGTGATTGTCAGTCTGCGTGGCTAGCACTTAACAAATTTATCGACACATGACTTAATTTCCAAGGCGTTTCCCAGTTGTAGTAAAGGTAGTATTGTGTTATGGATGATGTAAATAATTTTTGTTTGTTTTTTTTTGTCGTCTGTCGATCCAGCCTCTGCATATAAGCAAAGAAATTTCTCAATTGTGTAAACTCTTTGAAGTGTTTGCATGTTATTACTATGTGACATAGTCAAATATTTTCTTTGACCACCTCTTGTACCGCCTCAAAGAAAAATTGAATTTGCCAACTTTGACAAGTCAAGGCAGTTTTATTTATTTGTAAACTAAGTTCTCTATCTTCTGTCCCTTTCCACGACAGGGAATAGTGTCCTTATCATACGGAATTAATATCTTTGGTATAGTTTCTCTTTTTCTAGAGCCTAATTGGATCTAATTTCTTTGACCTGCGTGGGACACATTTACCATAAGTAGAAATTGTGAGCAGTGCCACATAACACAGGAAGGGGCACAATAATAAATTTTCACGTGTTTGTCGAAGGTTGTTATTTCTTTATATTATTTTCTGATTATTTAATTCGACCAAGCCAAGGATAAGAGATCCGCGCGCGTTATTGTAAATGACATCTGTCGAGAAAATTGACTGATTATTCGTGAACACAAAAATTATTTTTGCCTGCACGTTTTTAAACTCGTCACGCAATCAGCGATGAGCCCAATGCACAAGTTGGTAGGAGGCTATTTTGGCTTGTTATTTATTTCTGTCGCGTCGAGACGACTCAGTACATGATACACAGCATGATGACACTTTACACCAGTTTATTCTCGAGTTTCGCGATTTTTCCAGGATTTTCGAAGACACCGCAAGAACGATATCCTCCAGCACTGCTATTACCAATATTTATCGTAATAGGACTGTTGTAGTTGTGTGCGAGCTAAATTAAGTAATGAGTAAGACTCCCAAAGTAATATCTCGTACTTTGTCTGTTATTCAGTGTCATCTTGTTGCTTATCGCACCGAAATTGTCGATCCTCAAAAAATGAAATCCTTCAAAATCTATAATTTTTGACAAGTCCTGAAAACCAGTCGATAATTGAACGCCAAGACATTTTATCCTGTATGTTGTAATTTTCTTTTGACTGCTTGAGTGATGTAGCTTTTGTATTGCCATATCCGGCCAACTGGCTCACAAGATGTGAATTTCAAGATCACATGATGTATGTGCGATGTGAAAATGATTTCGTTCAGAAAGTAGAATTTTGAAGTTGAAATTTACCATTGGACTTTTGAAAAGAAGAATATTTCTTCCATTCGCGGATAAATGGTGTAAAGTAACTTCCTAAGCGTAGGAATCATAATAATAAAGAGCGTGACTTCGTGAGCGCTTCCGGTATCAATTTCCGACTGGTATTGCACAATCGACATAATTTAGATGCTAGAGTCTTGAATCTCTCAGGCGAGTTTCGAAATCGCATTTCCTGAAGACCGATAAAAAAAATCATAAAGAAATAATCTGCACGTGGTTTCCTGTTGCTGACGCTCTAACATATCTTCTTCATCGGGTTGCCACATGAAAAGACGAATTTGCAGAATTTCGACCTTTGTAAAATTATGATTCTCCCGGTCGACAGGAAGGAAGAGATGTTTAATACTTCAAAGAAGCCTCTGTACACGTCGTTTACAATATAAGCGTCTGGCTGCTTGACTGGAGATAAAGTCAGGACACGTCTTCATTTCCCTCAGACCTGATATTTATACCACCTGAATTTTAGTCTAAATAATCACGTAGAATCCTTGCTTCTTTAAAACATATCACTAACACAACTGTGTTCCTTCGTGAAAACGTCCTTATTGCGTTATGATAGCCTCCCAATTGTACAACCTGAAATGGAATAAAATACAAAGCGGAAGCATCTTATATATGAAACGGCATTACCTCGTTCGTCACGTAATTTCGCTTCGTATACAGGCGTGGGTGGCTAAACAATATTCAAATACCCGCCCACCACTTAACGGAAGTGAAGCATGTAAGACCGTCAAGTTCAACAAACTTCCTTTCTAAGTAGTACTTAACAGAAATTCCACGGGAAGTTCAGCAAAATGGATCCCAAATCATTCCAAGGTTCTCTGAATAACAACTCAGAGGCCAATTTTTCCCGTATGAACTCCACAATTGATACCGTCTTGGAAGAAACGCTCAGCGATATCGACGAGTTTATTCAGTCTGAGCTGGGGTTTGCACCTCTAATTGCTACAGAACCATTAACAGCCGCAGAGTTACACGATTTAAGCTCCCTTCTGCAAAATCGGCATTCGTCGGAAGAATCAGTCTTGGGTAATACACCAGGTGAGAACAAGTTTCATTGGTTTACCGTATGTTGTGGGAGTTTGGTACATGTACAGGGACTCACTGCAGAGCGTAGGCTATAGCTAACTGAGGCAGTGGACGGAGCCTTGCCGCTTTTCGTAGTCTATGTACTCCGTGTGAAACAACCACCAGTATCGCACCCATGCACTAGCTTTTCTTTTTGAGCGGGAGTCGCATCATGGAACAAATAAAACGAAATATTTTGATTTTAGCGGCGAAATGAGAACACGACTATATGCGATGCAAAACTAATCGGCGCAACTAACATGGATTTTTCAGAACTAGTTATGTCAGACTAACAAGAAGTCGTTAGGATTTCATAAATTTCTAGGGGAAAAATACATCATTAACTCTAGTCCCTTTAGCTTTGAATATGGCTCCTAGCTAAGACGTGATCGCTTTCTTGAGCATATTGACTGTCTCGATAGCTCTGGTGAAATGTGGTTATTATTTGCAGGAATCGGCGAGGTAGCCAGCGTCGTGTCCAGTCCTGAGTTGTCGAACAAGATTACTGAAGTTGACGTGGAAATTTTGATAGTTGGCCTCAAAGATGTTTACGACAAAAAGACCAAGAAAACTAACGAAGGATTAGAATATCGCTTGGAAAACTCGGAGGTGACAGTTGTGGTCCGAGCATCTGATGAAATCACCAGTGTTCGTGCTTTTACTCAGAGATGTGCCGAAGCTGCGATTAGAACACACGATACCATTGGTAGGGCCCGTTCTTGAGCTATGATGTTTGTGGTAATCCTCCCTTAATCGTCGTTAAATTGCTTAGCTCTAATGTATGACTATATCTTACTGATATATAATTTAGTATATTGAGTCAGGTTATAATATAATAATACACGTTTTTGAACCTATAGGTCCAGTTGAACTGGATGTAAATATTCTCGAAAGTGATCCAAGATGTCGAGTTGTCTCAGTGGATCTTGGGTCGGTGTACAAGACACAGGAAGGAGATCCAGTGTACTGGCTGGAAAAGGCAGAAGTCATGCAAAGGAACAAATGGGAAATGGTTATTGCAGTGGCATTTAGTTCAGGCTTGAAAGGAACGGTTACGTCAGAAGCGTTCAGAGTTACGACCAAAGCAAGTTATAAGATGAGAAGAAATGGAGGTTTGTGTAGTACATACTACAGAAACGAGTGATAGATCGTATTTAAGAGCCACAGAATATATGCAATGTCGATACTGCGGCAACCTAGTCTAAAGAATACAGAAGTAATAGAAATACATGTACATGCGAACAGTAACTTAAACGTTTGCATATCCATTTTTCAACTCGCGCTTTTCGAAATCATGGTCAGTTGTGATTAACTCATTGGATCAAGAATCATTCTGATATTACTGAACTGCAGTGTGAAATGCCGCAAGGAAGGTAATTGGTATAACATAGTAAGTAGTGAATTTAAAGTTTGATCACTTCAAGCATTCGAAGAGACGGATAACAGCCCCTGCCTTTGCATTGAAGTTGCTCCAACGTCCAACTGAAATTTTCTGACACTGCATTTCTATCGATTCTGTTTTTGGAGCGTGCGGCAAGCACCTTGCGCATAGATTGTAGTACAATTTGGTCGTATATCTAGTTGAATTGTGTTAGTATGAATGGCTCTCAGTAAGGTGAACTTTGTTTCTTTTTCAGATGTGCCTAGTTGTAGTAACGTGCAGCGTCTATTCCGTAAAATCAATTCGTCCACTATTCGTGAGGATACGGGTATTCCTTTTCATCGTCACCGTGGAATTAAACAAGGTTTGTTGATGAATGTGGTTTGATTTGTAGTTTGTTGCGTGTTTGTGAAAGTGTCTTTACACATATCGGCAGTGATGATCGCAGGTGCGAGCAACACTGAAACGTGGAAGCGCGTTGGAATGAAGTATATACCATTATAGCTTCGTATATATCTCAGTTTACAGAATTTCGCTCGCGTCACGCCTGCGGTGTAGAAATGTAACTAATTTGTCGCTTTACTAAAGGTTAAGGCCAAAAATTTTCGGTACAACTGGGGATCTGTGTTTCGAATGTCAGAATGCGCCGAATAGAGCAGGCTGTCTTCGGCAGCCGTTACTTCGGCCATGAGACAAATGGAAAACAGGGTCGCGTGACGATCCAGTCTACAAAAACAATCGCTTTTGACAACTTCAAGATGCTATGTCCGTTTTTGCATTTGGATCTTTTGGTAGTCACAAACTCAGCTTGTGTCCTTCGTCTTCGGCGATAAATGACATTTTCCGCCGGGCGTACTTTATAACAACGGAGGGCGTTTAGAGGTTTATGATTGTTTTTGTTGGAAAATCTTTAGCTTAGTATTTGTATTCACCCGCAGAATATGCTGATCGCGATGCTTGTGCTTTGAGTCGAGAGCTATTTGGATTTAGCTTAAAGGAGGAAGATGATTGCGCAAAAGAAGACCAATCTGCTGGAAATTCTGGATCAGATTTGAAGTCTAGTTCAGCTCTTTCGACTGACAGGAAGATCTTACTTCAACATCACACCGTTTTAGATAAGCAAATGGTAAGTGGCAATCAGCGTCAGCATACATTTGTCATCAATCCATTTTGACAAGGTTTCCTTAGGGTAAATGTCTGACACAGACGCCCCAGCAGGTGTTATTTAAGCTCCAATACCCTAGTAAAAGAGACTCGCTCCAAGTATAATCATGTCCCATTAGATATCTGATATTGTCACCCTCAATTCGCTGCAGTTACGATAGATGTTAGGGTTTTTGGACACACGTCCACCCAGGTTGTATAAAGAGTGAGATGACTGGTGATTGTCGCTAAACAAAAGCCAAGACAGCTGTTGTGCTAAGTGGTAATACGATGTAGATAGAGCATTGTAACCCTATATCAAATTGGAAAAGCGCCGAAAGATGCTATTTCAGCTGCCCTGTCCTGCTCGTAGTGTCACTGGAAGAACTACCAAGATTCCGTAAAATATCGTTGTAGAGAGCGATCAATGGGGCTGTTTTGACATAGAAATAGACAATCCTTTTACTGTAAGGGAGTCCAACTTTTTCAAGGGAACTAAAATATGAATGAATTTATTCTAGGTCACAAAGTATTATGGCCATAACCCAAAGGTTCGCTATGTTGTAGAACAGCCTGAGCTTCCAGGTATGCTGAAGCTGGTCGGGAAACAAACTGTGTTGGTGAACGCGCGTCGAAAGGCAAATGGACACAAGAATGCTGAAGAAGATTTCTGGTGGGCTTGCGGGCAATGCTTCTTCGAACGTCGCAAGAAATCTACCATAAAAGCTCATGTCATTCAAAGGGTTTGTCAAAAGTCGGTGGAGAATAAAAAATCCAGAAGAAAGTTGACAACCCGCCACTTTAGCCAGAGCGACCTAGAGGAACATAGATTTGAAGGTTATTCGTGGAGGAGCTCTCTTTCTGTCTAAGACAATTCTACAAGGGGGTTATTGTTATATTCAATGTTCACCTGGTCCTTCTGGATAGCACTGCCACAGTAGCCTCACGTAATGATAGTATTATTGTTATTATGCATGTAAAATCAATTTGCTGCTTTGTTTGTCACCATACCGGAGTTAAAATTTTGGTGCTTTGTTTTTCTTTGAAATTACCAAAGCTGAAAATCCGTTAAGTGCGCATATCGCAAATGCTATTAGTGATGTGTGGTATTATAATTTAAGACGCAATGTAAAACACGTCTCTAAACGGTTTTTACAAGTACATGTAAAGACGCTGTGTGTGGCTGGTCCACGTAAGAAGTTACATAATGTTTATGTATATTTGCAGAAAGTATGTATATAAATAAGACAGATAAATTTCGTTTATGTAAATATTATTTTTAATAAAATTGGGTACCACAATTTAATACGAACCACTGATTTGAACGCCATTATTATGCATGCCTTTTGATGTTTGCCGGCTGCACTGTTGTAGCTGGTCTATTTGAACAGTACTTACTTGGAACTCTAACGTGAAAACGTACCGCTTTTAAAAAGTGTGCGCTGGAAGAAAATGCTATAGCTTAAACTTGGAAAAAATTATATCGTAGCTCATACCAGATTATTTTTTTTATGTATTTCATGCGTACAGGAGCAGTGTTTTATATTTTCTATCGCCCGTTTTCTACATTTTTACTCGAGTAGCACACCGGTATACTGGCTGATGAAGTCAACCTGAGCCATCAATTAAAGTTACTCAATGAAACTCAGATACTTGTATTTCGTAAATACGTGTTAGAGAAACCGAGGAGAGGAAAATGATTCAGCTCCTAAAATTTACATTTGGTTAATTCAGTATTGATTCATCCCTGGAGCTCGCAAGAGTTGGCTTTGGCTGTTCGCAGTCCCAACGTGCAGCCCTAATAACGTTTTTGTTGGTTCACGATAGGAGACCTTTGCAGAGGTAATGACTGATAGAAGCATTTTTTTCAGCTTCTTAACTTTGATGAATTGCTACTACTTTTACTTTTCAGTTGATTCGGCAATAAACGAGTGTCCAGACAATGATGAACAAGTTATGGTCATTGTCCTGACGTACCTAAAGATAGTACGGCAACAGTGTAACCTGTTAACTGTAAAGTTATAATTATAAAGTTATAACACACTGTTATAACTTTATAATTTATAAGAGTTCTTTTCCTTGTCAGGGCTGATCGTCCACTATTCCGTTTTCTCTGAGGGTTTCAGTTCAGGTTAAGTTGTAATTATAATTAATTCAAAAATGTGATCGGTGACCCCCTGTTTTTATTATCCAGTGCTATTCAACTCGTGAAGACTCCACCTTCCAAGAAAGTTAAAAAACTTTTTAAGTGAATTCAGAGCTCCTTAATTTCAGAAAAAATACGGAGAAAATGATATGAAAGGTTTTCCAAAGCCGTTATAAGTTTACGTCATTTTTGAAGAAATGAGTACTTCTAGATCTTTTTAATTGTTTTTTTGAATGATACACTTTTCCACAATGTGCCGTGTCACCATTTTAAACGCAACATCGGGCACAATCGATTAGTTATTTGAGCAACCACGACCTCGTCCTTTCCCTGGTAGAGGATAATAAAGACAATGTGATCAGTTTGCGTTTGGTCACACCCGAACAACCTGTGGTACTAATCAGTACTCTACAACAAATGTGACTTTTGTGTCTCCTAGCATCGTATCTCCGTTTCCGGCTAGTCTTGTACATCAAATAACAGTTAGTGTTGTATGGATCCAGGGTCCGCTTTGCTGCATTAGAGGTGGTTGAAATAGATGACTTGACTTATTCCTTCTCGATCAAAGGACCTTGACAACGAGCCACATTTTTTCTCGATCTTAAGCTGTCTTCTTTGCCTCATCCCATTTCACGCTGATGGTCCTTAGCTTTGCTTGCGGAGTTCTTTCCCATGTCAGGGCTGATCTTCCACTACATTTATAAAGTGCTTGTTACGAAATTAGAATTGCGTAGAACGAAGAGGAATCTGAGAGAAACTTGACCCGCTTTTAAACTTGTTCTTTAGCATGTAAATGCACAGAGATTTCAATCTATCAATCCATAACCATAGCTCCCAAAATTTCGTAGCAGTAGCATAGGTATAAAATCTTTTTAAACAGAACTTTCCAGTTTGGGAAACATGTTTCAGATACTTCAGTATCATTAAGAGTTCAACGGTGTTCACAATATTATGACTTTTAAAATTAACTTTTACAATAGCTCATTGCAAATCAACACGATCGGATCCGAATCTGAGAAAATCAGTTCCACCATACAAGACGAGTGCAACGAAATAGCGAATTACAAAAGACCTGAAACGAATTTAAAACTGAGGATAATAAAGACAATGTGATCAGTATCACGGCAATACCCAAGGTTTACACCAAACAACATGATGAAAGGGAAAAGAGGAAGAGGGAGTCCCCATCCAATATGGAAGGCGTCTTTACTCCTAAGTTGGAAGCTAGCAGGAGCTGAGTATACGATTACAAAGTACCACAGAACATAAATATACACAAACTATATTTCAGTTTTTGACCATTGAGCTAATATCTTCGAGCAAGAGAAATTCATAAATCAATGAAAGTAAAACAATGCATAAAGCTCATTTGATTTCTTTTTATCGATTCTTAGAAGACTTTGAGACCTGCAAACGTTTGTAAATATGGAATGATTATCCAGAAGTACATTTTCACGAACATTTTCACGAACTCTAATACCAAATTGTCGGGTGGTTTCCCTGACATAGCTGACCTTTCCGCGTTGAGGTTTATTTACCGTTACGCTCGGCGGACTAAGCGAAAGAAGAATCACTACAATACAGTAAAGTACAGCCCAAAAATAACGGACTGCAGTTATTATTTATAGACAGACAAGAAAACTGTCTGTCGCTAAAACGCACCAACATTTATGATGTAAGAGGTCAATATAACGCTATCATTGCAACCTCTCTGAGACTCGACTAAATTAAAATAACACAAAACACTGAAAGAGTGCAAAAACAGGCTGAGAAAGTGTCCACAGTTACACTCACTATAGTGAGACTCTTTGAGGCCGCCTCAGACAAACCGAGATTTTATTCTGAAAGGGTTTGGGGTGTTTTAACAGTCAACATAGGGTTTGGAACAAATCGCGCCCAAGCACACGAACATTGATAGCATGTAAGGCCAAAATAACGCTTAACAACGTCAAAAGCACAAAATTAAAGACGCGTACAGCAAAACTGGTGCAGAGGCATAACGTGCGTTTTTACACAACGAAGGGAAGTTATGGAGCGCCGAAGACGCTAGCTGCCAAGGTGCAGTTTTGGAGCATGCTCACGCCACCTCCTCCAACAGGAAAAAAGAGGCCCGGAAATGCCATTTCCCACGTTTTCCAGGAAAACAATTTCATGAATCAAAACGTTGATTATAACTTTTCAGGTCGTTTAGGCTTTGAGAGAAATCCCAGGTACCTTGTTGATTAAGCGAGGTCAATGAGGAGTTTTTTCTTATTCAGCTTCTCTACACTCCACTGGAATTGCAGTCAAATAAACTGTAACGTTTGCTAGAGATACGGAAATGTTCGCGCCAAATGTTATCTGCATATTGCTTTTAAACCACATGAAGACATATATCCACTTTTATTATCCAGTTGCACCGCGTAGAGCACAAATAACGCCCAAAACGAGTACAAATATCACGCGGTATTTGTGCTCCAGCGGACCGGGTACTGGACAGGTTTCCTGCTGTTGAACAATCAGTTAACTGGATTTCCTGGGGCCTATTCCGTTCCGCTTCGCATATTTCTGTCACGCATTTCCCGTAAATAAATATCCGCGAAATTCGCCTGCACGGACGTAACAATTTGGTATGTTGGATAATAAATCTCTTATTAGTCGATTTATTGTGTAGTATCGCTGAGAATTTTTACTCGTTGTTTGTAATTTGACTCGCCCTACGGGCTCGTCAAAATACGACACAACTCTTAAAAATAATCAGCGATACTACGCAACAAAACGTATAATAAGATATACGTCCGCGACACGTTTTCATTTGTAAATGAAATCAACCAGATACCAACCTCTGGGAAGTTTATGGTTTCATTTGATGTTGAGAGCTTGTTCACTAGTATACCTCTTGATGAATGCATTGATC
>Ga0126343_10000073_pt1:2500-26997 | contig 26997 bp, 15 predicted proteins | sample Cyp2metagenome_FD_92531 | JGI IMG/M metagenome (GOLD analysis project Ga0126343, IMG submission 92531) | Coral microbial communities from Lord Howe Island, Old Settlement Bay, Australia - Cyphastrea 2 metagenome | ecosystem: Host-associated > Invertebrates > Cnidaria > Coral ...
TTCAAATCTATCGTATGTCAGTTTATACATGTATCAGAATGTCATTTACTCAGCTGGTAGATCATTCTCAGTTGTTATGTGGCCATGATTTTGCAAGTGAAAGACTCTTGGTCAACTAATTTGACGTTTAGAGCTCATAATAAGCAAAACGAAACACAATTACCGTACCCAAAATAGCGTGACCTAGCCCCTTTAATGCCTGCAGGTAAGTTTCACTAAACTGGAAGTTTCCTTTTTACTTGGAAAAAAAGCAGTAGACTGTGAATTACGTCAAAACTGACACTGGTGATTTAATAGTCTCCTCCGTAGCCGTTATTAGAGTCGTCACGCAACGCTTCTCCCACTAATGGCTGCTTAAACCTGAACCTCATTTGTTTCTGCGGATTAGCCAATCACAACATGGCTCACATATTCCTGAGTCAGTCACGGCAAGACTTATTGTCCAATCACAACTCGAGTTCTATCGGCTTCGTCGACACCTTTTCAATAACGTGATGTCGTTGACAATTATCATTCTCCGGCGATTTGCAATGGATCAACACGAGTCAAGGCACAGGGAACCCGACCACTTTATCAGAGATAAAATGAATGTACTGTTTATATTTACCTGTGTCCTTGCGTCGTTTTTTAGTCGTTTAGAAGGGATTTGAATGAAGCGAAGGCGGTTTACATTTTCGAATATCATCTTGCGTGCGGCTTTGTTATTATTATATGACGCTCCGATTACATCTCGAGTTTTGAGTAATGTCGTTAAATATTAAGTTTTCTTTTGTTTTCAACCTCCCATAAGCGACCACCTGACAAATAATTGAGCGAAAAAAATGCATAACGGCGTGTTGTAACATTATCGTATCCCTTGCTAGGCATCAACATCTTGCGAAGGAGGCGATGAATTTGCGTGGGATACTGAGGTCATTGATAAACTACCGATAGATGATTGTTTTCAGAGCTAACAATAGGCTACGTGTGATTGGTACATTCTGTAATTTTCACGTGAACTCTAAACAAAGGGAAACAAATGAGGTTCGGGTTTAAGCAGCAGTTATTGGGGAGGATCGTTGCGTGACAACTCTAATAACAACTGCGAAGGAGACTGGTGATGTAAGGGTTTGAAACTTTATCTCACTCACTGGTGTCTCCATCCTTGAAAGGAACTTCTGAGAGAAAGTTATGTTGTCCTGGGGAAGTGTACTGGCAGTAGCTGGTGCCTGGATCTGCTGTACATGTAACAACACCCCAGAGTACATACTTAATTTAATGGAAAACCGGGGTAACATGGTTAAATGCTTGGGGGTAGCCCATGATGGAATAGCATCCTGTTCAGTGGAAATGACAATAGCACAATTTTGATATATTAAAATTCAGCCTAACACAGTAGACTTCAGCATGAGGTTCTGGGGAATAAGCCCTACAAACTTTGTAGTTATTCCCCAGAGTCTTACACAGAGGTTGATAGTTTCAGGCTGAATTTTGATATCGGTCTATTGTCCAGTTGTCAGAACCAAAGTGCTAGTACCATTGGGTCAAGTGTGTTTTAAACTTCATACTGCTGGTACGGTTGAGTCATGTGTCTCTCTATGCAGTTGAAGGCTTTTTTTGTAAACTTAATTGCTTCCTGGTAAAAATAAAAACTATTTTAATGAAATATTTCAGCAGTTCTGTGTGGATGTATGCTGCCATTATTTCCTCACTCTTTGTTGTATCTCTCTTTTCCATCAGCAGAATGCAAGATCAGTCGCCTACAGAAAATGACAGACAATAGAGAAGTACCCTAAGAACACTATTTTTACATTGTTGTACTTTTTAGCAAAGCATTCAAATTATAATTCACCATTTCTCAGTGCATGTCACAAGAAATAAGAATTTTAGCTTATAGAAAGAAATTTTATAATAACATTGCCCAGAGTGTTAACGAAACTAGACAAACTAAAGAATAATTTATTAGAGTTGTCTCATGCATGAGAAGTGTACTAGCTTGTCTTTTAGTAATAAACTGATTTTGGTACAGTAACATTCATTTTGGCAGCAAGGCCTCGAGGACTTGAACGAAGGAAATTGAGTGTGATTATTCATTTCTCGTGTTTGTAACAGTACCTCTAGACCTTGCTATCAAGTTGAATTTGAATGTATTGAAAAAAGCCTATTGAGGCCTATCACAACTTACTCATTTTTGCTATTTATTCATTAAATTACAAGTCATGTATAACCAATGACTGTTGATATGTTCAAGGCCTTGTGCATGTACCGGCACAAAGAGCAGTGATACTGATGAAGATGATGATGATTTTGATATGTTCATCTGCACTACTGGGATGAGGTTCTTGTTTAGTTCTTATACACTCCTTGGACCGGTGTCAAGGTTAAGCGTCCAAATTGGGATTGTCAAACATGAATACAGTCTCCTTTTTGTCATGCACTTCTGCTACAGTGATGACTTGCAGTACAACATGAAATACATGTATTTGTTACATACGTATGTTGTATTTCAGTATAGAGGGGTGTCGCTTTTTGGGAGGCTTTCACCAAATATTTTAAGGGATGAGATAATTGGAGAAAACTCAATATTCTACCACGTAAGAGTCAAAACATACCCAAAATGAATGGGGTCAATAAAAATTACTTTTCTGCCTGTTATGGAATAGTCAAACTTAACGACCTCATCTGAGCATCAAAAATAATTTAGAATCATAGTGGAGCAAAGTGGTAATCATGGTTTCGCATTTAGCAAAAATTGCATACACATGATCCAAGATAAACATGTTTTTAGATACTTCACTCAAATTTATGGCAGAATAATTAATTCAAAGGCCATTTTGTGCCCAATCGTGCTCAAGAAGAAAATTTATCAATGCACCAAGAAATCCTAGTGCATAACACTGCTTGGGAACAGTTAATTGCTGTGCTGGTATTCTTTTCAATGTTTTTATCTTGGACTGTTGATGAGCAGGGCAATGTTAGTCTGCTGCTGGAAAGCTCTTCAGCTTTTGCCATTATATTAGAAAGCACCTAAACTGTTTAACTGAAAGCTAGCATTCACCTGAGGGCTGAGGGTTGAAATATTACAAAGGCAACCACCTAGTTTACTGAACTGTGATGCTATGAAGTTATTGATTGTAATTACACGTGCGATAACTGAGATCATTGCCACGCACTGTGTTTTCTCCCAGTAGCTGACTTACAATAGTCAGTCATGTTTACCTCCCCCCCCCCCCCCCCCCCCCCCCCCCCCCCTCTTTCTCTCTTTCTTTTTTCTCTCTCTTCCATAACAGAGAAATGCAAACTTGTGCTAAAATGTCCTAAAGCCATGGTCAAACGATCGCAGCATGCCAGTGCAACATATTGCTGCATTGTAGGCTGCAACATGTTGTGCACGTTTGGCCACCGCGTTGCGACATGTTAGGTTTTGTTGGCTCAAGTTTGAAAGTGGTCAAATTTGAGCTTACAATACCCAACAGGTTGCAACATGTCGCAACAGGGTGGCCATACGCATGCACGCAACATGTTGCACCCAACAATGTTACATTGGCATGTTGTGATCATTTGACTGGGGCTTCAAGTCCTAACTCCTAAATAGACCAATTTATTGAATGTTCACTTGTATACAGTGTAAATAATGTTGTGAAAGTTTTTTCCATTTATTTCCAAATGAGGAATACCACTGTACACCAATCATTGCTATTTTGTTGTAATTGTTTTATTTACAGTAGGAAAATATATTTTTTCTTTTTTTAAGTTACTTCATCAAGTTTTTTGTCTTGGTGATTTTCTTTTCAATGGCTAAAACAGTCGGTGTACAGTGCAGTATAATAATATTACAATCTTTTCTTGATTATCTGCTGTATTCTCAGAACTAAAATTCAATGAAAGTATGGAACTAAGTAAGGAGAACTGATGTTTTGATTTTTTGACCGAAATGATTTAAGGTGTATTGTTATTCAGTGGCTTGGAAGTCAAGTTTTTAATGTATGCAAAACACTGATGACTAACATAGACATTGTATGTCAATTGTTTCAATAATTTTGATGCAAAGGAGTCTGCCATATGGTGTAAAATGAACATTGAGGTTGCCAGCAAAAACTAATCATTGCGTTTTTGATTATAACTAGTTTTTATTGGCAGTAATTTACTTTCCAGTTCAGTTTGTTTCAAGTGTAAATCTACTGTCATCCTATATCATAAACACCTTTCTCTTAGCTATGCAACTCGCTATCTTTTCTTTTTAGTATAAATCTACTAGCTTTCTATCATGAATGCTGTTCGCTGATTGGCTATGGTACTCACTATCTACTTTGAAGTGTCAGTGAAGAGGAGTTAGATAAGTTTTGAACGACTAGTAGATTTATAATGAAACAATTAGGTAATCCGCTCTCGATTTTTATGCGTGATAGTTGACTTGGCTAACCCTTCGTCAACTATTATACGATAGAAATCTCAAGCTCATAATTAAATTGTTTAGTATAGGTGTAGTTAGTGGGAAGCCTCACAGTGTGCCCTTGGTAGCAAAATGGCAGCTTTGAAGAGGATTACAATGTAACTAGTTGAGTCAGGAACTACTAGTGGAATTAAACTATTATTATCCACACTTGATTTCTGTGCCTGATAGAAGTTTCCAGGGTAGGGTGGGGTTAGTAAATATTTCTTTCTTGTTTAACAAGTCAGAGTCTTTTAATTTGTGTCATCAGAAAAACTGAGATTATGTTTTAGTTAGAAAACTTATTGTTTGTTATAGAAACCATAATCTACTTATTAATGTCAAAATGATTAAACACAAAATGTCTAGTTTGAAAGAGCGTTTTGTAATTTGAGATAGAATACATTTAAGCCGCAGAATTCAATTGACTTGTCTGGGGTTTTCTCAGTATTTTTGTAAGATTTATTAATAAAATGTAGTTTTTCTGTCAGTAAAATAATGTAGCAAATCATGTAAGTATCACTGTTACAATTTAATACCCAGGAATTACTTATATCTGTCACTTCTCTTGTAATTATTGCAACATACTTTTTTTAGTGAATAAAGTTTAATATACAGCTAAATTAAACCTGTCTGGTGTGGAGGTTTTGTTTTCTATTTCATTCACTTTACAAGAGGGGAAAGACCCATCTTCAAATAGGTGATTGTCTAGCAAACATTCATAGATAATTGAAATCCAAAAAAATTATTGATTTCTGTCTATAGCTTTGTAAGAGAGACGTACCATGGTAAACTGTCCCTGTTTATGGCTTGTGGCCGCATAGACAATGCACTCCGAACTATATGAACTTTCCTTTACAAAAGAAAACCTTTTCCGGAATGTACAACAGTTTTGAGACATATAAGCCTCATTTTAGTTGTTCATTTAAGACCTATTCATTCGATAAACATGTTTGACACCACTATCCCCCACTGGAGCAGTAAGAGGTATTGTATCCATTTCCGAGTCAAGACCATACCATCCCTGAGCCCTCCGTTCATTTCCGAAGACATTCCGAAAATTTCCAAAGACGTTCCGAGCATTTCTACGAAGAAGCCTTCGTCTACTGTTCGAGTTTACGTATTTTTCGAACGTGTGCGAGTTAAGGCTGCAATAGCTCATGTATTCTCTTTACCTCGACGTGAAAGATTGGTCCATAGCTGAGCGTGAGACCAAAATTTTAATATAGCGCAAAAGGTGTAAGGTTATACGTGGCGCAAGTCAAGCGCGCCCTGAGCAGTGCGAATTGGGACAACTTCGAACTAAACTCGGGTCATGTCACGTTAACGTCTGTTCTGGTCTTTTCTCTCGGGCATTTTAACGATTGTCCACTGTTTTTTTCAGGTACAGTTATCAAACTAGTGAACTGGATCAACAAAGCACTTGAGCGCTGTTCGGGTTTTCCCTGTAAACGCAGGTGCATCGAATTTATGCTCAAATTGCATTGTGGGAAGTAAATTTAATAAACAAAGGAAATGGCGGCCACGAAGGAAGGAGAAAGCTTTATGGAAGTCCTCAATTACAAGGACTCATTTCATGCTTGCCAGGTTTTGGAGACCCTTAAGAAGTTGTATTTAAAAAAGGAACTTTGTGATGTTGTTCTTATAGTGGATGAACAAGAAATCAAAGCACACCGTGTGGTTTTAGCAGCGAATAGCGCCTACTTTTATTCAATGTTTACCACAGACATGTGTGAGAGTGTTCAAGAGAGGATTTGCCTAAAAGGAACTGACTTCGAAGCAGTGGAGCTTATAGTAAACTTTTGCTACACTTCGACTATACAAATTACAGAGAAAAACGTACAAAATCTTCTGTCAGTGTCGAATTTACTGCAGTTCAACACGATCATCGAATCTTGCTGTGGGTTTTTGAAGAATCAGTTACACCCCACAAACTGCCTTGGGATTGGAGATTTTGCCGATCACCACGGCTTCTCAAAACTCAAAAATGCTGCACAATGCTATGCTGAAAAACATTTTCTTGAGGTAATTAAGTCCGAGGAATTTCTTAATGCGACTTGCGAACAGATATCGACTATGCTGAAGAGTGATTTCCTTGATGTGGCAAGTGAACAAGAGGTTTTCGATTCTGTCATACAGTGGATCTATCACGACGAGGGTCGTCGGAAGCGACATTTACCAGCATTTCTTAAAGACATTAGGCTTCCTTTATTACCTCCGAAAATTTTAGGTAAGATCTAGGCCTGTTCCTAACAAAAGATAGATTAAAATTGCTAAACAGTGTGCACACTAATTTCACATCCCAATGCAAAGTAGACATATTGTTTTTAACTTTCGTTGCGATAGGAAAGCTGCTCTTGACATTAACAGTAGTCTGTTTTATCCATATTCAACTAGCTAGGCTAAAGGTCAGGATTTTTCTGTATTAAATTCGCACATTTATTTTGTTTTTCTTTGGAAAATGAAATTCTCGTGATTATTCTTATTTCCTGATCACACGGAAGTCACGCAGAGCAGTGCTCTCTGTATTATATTGTACACATTTATCTCTCTGTCACACAAACATGAAAATATGGCTCGAAATGTCTGACATCGTTTAACGAAGGTTTGCAAAGATTTTTCTGTGGCAAAAACAATTGTCACTGCTTTTGAGATACTGTGTTTCAAAATATCTAGGAAATGAAATTGAAAAATGAAATATCTAGTTCCAAACAATGTGTCTATACCTCCCCATCAGGAGGGATTTTGTCGAAGACCCTCTTGCCCCTCTGTGGAAATACCAGTTGGCAAAACAGCCCTCAGAGGAAGCTTGCACCTTTCTGTTGTTCTCGATACCCAAAGGCTAGATTCCTAATTTCTCATTTGATTACTACTTCCCATCACACTTTTCTGGCAAGGTTCACCCTTTGCCCCCACAAAAATATCACCTTGTAAATAATATGAACGTGTATTTCTGCTTCAGTTGATTGTATAGAGAGTGAGAAGCTGGTAGAAAGCAATGACACTTGTATGAGGCTAATCAGTGAGGCAAAAAACTTTCATCTGCTTCCTGAACGCCGTGACAACATCCCGTTTGGGACACAAGCTCGGCATAAAGCCAGGAGCACTATGATCTACATTGTTGGTGGTGAAATACATAACAGGGTATTCAACAGTGTTAGGAGATTCAACTTTGAGACCAACATGTGGGATGAAGTGGCTCCAATGAACAAACATCGTGATGGTGTGGGTGTAGCTGTATATAGTGGGCATATTTATGCTGCGGGAGGTAGGCAAAAACTTGTTACAACAAGAACCTTTTTTGTAAATCAATAAGATTATGAGAGAAGCACAATAAGTACCGCTGGAGACTTTATTCTCTTATTTTTCCCAGTCTATTAAGGGGTGGAAAAAGGAGACAAAATGGTACATTGGTAGCCAGTTTAAGTTGTCTTCTCTTGAAATGTTTCAAGTACATTTGACTTTTATTAAAAAGCTATTGGGGTTGATTTCTAGTCATTATGCAATCCCGATTTTTTAATAGCCCCATTGCACTCTAGGAGAATGACAACTAGACTCCCAAAATGTCTAGAAATTGTAGCCTGAGGAAAATCATTGGTAGAAATGGGGAGCTAGGGTGGTGCAGTGATGAGAGCGCTCGCCTTCCACCAATGTGTCCCGCGTTCGATTCCCGGACCCTGCGTTATATGTGGGTTGAGTTCATTGTTGGTTCTCGTCCTAGCTCCGAGGGTTTTTCTCTGTATTCTCCAGTTTTCCTTCCTCCTCAAAAATCAACATTTCTAAATTCCAATTCTATCGTGAGTTCGAGGACCACAGGTTTGTTCGCCGAAGACTGTTACGTGCTACCCTCGTTACACAAAGTCAATTTATTATTCAATTTTATTATTTATAAACAAAGTCAATTTATTTTTTAGAACTTTTTGCCTGTCTATTGCTTACTGAAAAGAAAATGTTTACCCTTCCTACAGGCTGATTGGTTGGTTTGTATTTTACCTATAGCTAGAGGATTAAAACTTGCCTACCACTATTAACAATTTTGTTTTACACCATTTTTGTTAGGATGTGATGGTGATGTAGCCCTCAGTTCAGTAGAATGTTATTATCCTGCCACTGACAAGTGGACCTATGTTCAGCCCATGGCATGTGGACGACACGCTTTTGGTTTGGTAGAGCTGGATGGTTGGTTGTATGCATCAGGAGGAAGTGACTTCTCACGTTCTGAATATAACAGCCTGGAACGTTATGATCCAGTCAGGTTATCATTACTTTAATCACTGCTTCGAGATTAATTTATCCTCAAACATTTATCTGTTCTGAACGGCCACAGTTTTCTAAAGCAAAGTGCTTTTAGCTTCAAGGAACGGATGATGTCCATGAACTGATATCTATGCAAATGTCAGAAGATTAGACATGACATGTAGACTTATACTGCATAAAAGAAAACATATTTTAATGGCATTAAAGTGACAGGTAGTTTTGCAACTCATGACAAAACACAACAGGCAAAATTTTGGTTTCTTTCTGACAATTAAGAGCCTGGGTTAAAATTAGTATTTTAATATTGCTTAAAATTTGTCATCTCTACTATTTTCAGAGATGTCTGGACTCACATGAAGCCCATGAGCACAATGCGTGAAGGCATTGCCATGGTTACTCTGGATGGTGCTATCTATGCAATTGGTGGTGACAATGGTGTCTCTATATTAAACACAGTAGAAAGATATGACCCTCGGCTGGATCGCTGGAGTGCTTGTGTTGCTATGAGCTATCGACGAAGATACTTTGGTGCAGCGGTACTTAAGAGCAAGATCTTTGTTGTTGGAGGGAGTGATTATGATGAAGATCACAACTCTGTGGAGTGTTTTGATCCACGCATGAACAGATGGCTCTCACTGCCTCCGATGCTGATGAGGCGTGAGAGTCCAGCAGTAGCGGCTGTTGATGACAAACTATTTGCTATGGGAGGTGCATGCCTGAATGTTGAAACAGAAAGGATTGACTGCTATGATCCTTTAACTAACAAATGGGAGGAGTTTGCACCATTACCTCTGGCCATAGAAGGCATGGGTGTAGCTGTAATATGACATGCAACAGTTGCTAGAAGTTGGCTGTGTTTAGCTTCATTTGCTAGCAAAAAATTGTATTATTGCACAAAACTTTCAAAAGCAACACCTAGTGCTTGTACTATAATTATTTTATTTAATATTAAATTAATAAGAAAATAGAGTAACTGTGGTATTTGTCGATGAAGAGGTTAAAAAAATTCAGTTGTTGGTTCAAAAAGAAAAAGAATGCTGTTAAATAGACACTAGCACTAGGACAAGTTTATTAAATATTCCTCTTAAATTTATGTGAAATGAAGTATACTGTTCATTGTGTTTTCATCTCCTCAAAGTAATGCAAGAACTGTTGTTGAGTTTCTGATCCGAATCTTAAAGGAAGCAAGAAAACAGCAACAAGTTACCAAGGAAGTCTAACAACACACAGCAAACATCACACATACCTGAGGAAAATGTTTATGCAAGGAAATTTTTTTATGATGTATGGGTGAAATATAGTGTCCTTTTGTCTATCTTGATATAACAGAAATGTTGTTAATATAAAATGTTTAGGTTGTAAATGACTTTAATGATAAATTAATATATTGATCTATTAGAATATTATAGTAGACCCTCTCAACAAGGGCACCTTTATGGAAAATTAACTGAACATTGTACAGATAGGCAAGGGGTATGGAGTGAGATAAAGTACTTAGAACAAATATCCTGGCCATCACAAAGAGGTGGCCACTATAGACAAGTATTATTGGTAGTGGTGGTTTGACTACAGTAATTTAATGTTTTGACTATTTATTGGTTAGTTCCACTTTCAACTTATGTTACAGAAATAAAACATTTACAGAACATGTATGACTAACAGAGGAATAAAAAAGTTTCATGTATGTTCAAATCTATTGTCACTTTAAAATAAAATTAATTGTCTTTGTTATTTTTAATTAGCGGTATTTCTGTGACACATTAAAACCGTGCATTTACTAATACATGCAGCAACGACACCTTTTTGGACCATTAGTTTAGTGACCAAAAAATATTTATTGCAATAACAACGCTGCTTGTTAAATCAAAATCACCTTTGGCTATAAGATAATGGAAAGTCCTTGGGAAAGAATATTGAAGAAAATTATATAAAAAACTATCACTGAACCTTTTCGTTATCCTCTTCAGCAGTTCAAACAGAAACAGAATCAAAATCAGTTTTAACAAAAGTTATGTTCAAAAACTATTGCTTGAGGACACTTTGTTATTGTCTCTGAACAGTCACAGCTCCATTCTGTGTGGAATGGTTCTCAAGTGAAACAATCAGTTTCGATATACTGGTATTTAATTATATCGATGTTCAAAATATACATCTAAACTGTAACCATAACTAAGAGGATTTTTTTAACTAATAGGATTTTTTAACTAATAGTAATACAGTCAGCAAGTTTTGTTTGCTCTCATCTTCTCTTTCTACGTTGCCGTCCTGAGGGTCCAGCTTGTGATGAAGGCCCAGCATCATTTTCACCTAATGACACAAAAGAAGCAGAGTACAGCTACCAATTTGGCCTGAACTTGACCCATAAGAACTCAAATTAGAGTTAGAACAGAGGAATATTTCTGTCAATAAAATGTCACATAATCAATTACTGTTGCCATTTAAAGTTAAAAAAAGAAGGTGAATTCTGTCTACCATCCAGAACTTTGCAATTTTTTCTTCCATCATTTTCTGTGACAAACTGAATACAGTTGGCACAAGTTAAAGTTACTACATTATCTGTGAAGTCTCTCTGATTTGATTATGGAAAGTAGAGTGACCCCTTGTTCAAAGGAAAACCACTTTCTCAAGCATATATATCGTAACTTGACTCAAAATGTTCAATGGAAGCTTTGAAAAAAAAAAAGGACAAATCCCTTACACCTGATTGATAATCAGCATTTATACTTGGAATGGAATTATATTTACAGACAATGGAACCTTTAACAAGTTAAACCTCACCATTCATTTGAGATGGAGATGATGTTGACAGCTGGGGTACTTCATGCATCCACACTGCACCACACTGCTGGTTTGGGCATGTCTTCTGAGCCCTGTTGGAATTTAAAAACCTTTGGTGATGCACAGGAATGAAAGCATATGCTACGGTAAATTGCAAGTCAACAACAAAATATTTTCCAGAGTCAAAGTGAGCGAGACCAATCCATTTCATTTTTACCTTCCACGAAAGTAGCGAGCAGCACAATGGAGATGAATTTTGCCATCGCATTGAGTGCAGCACTGCCCCTAATATTTTTAAAAGAAAGAATTATAACTACAGTGTATTGTTGGCTTAGTAGGTAAAGACACAAATCATGGTGAAGAACCAGATTCATGTATACTGACCCTTATAGCTATCTCACGACACATCATGCAATCCACTATCTGATCCTCATACACTCTCTTTAAGTATGGGTAAAGTTCTAACATGGCTCTTGGTCCCAGCGAGTATGATCCTGATATCTACAATATTAATAACAGTAAAAATAGTATTAATAACTTATTATAATTATGTTGCCATCTCTAGTACTATGCTCAAGGATTAATATTAAACAACAAGTTCTACTTCCAGCTTGTACCCTTCAGATTTCAAATGCAAATTTGTACTCCTGCATATAGTGTCAGAATGTGGAGTTAAATCTAACAGAGTTGTCACAAGTTTTCAAGTGGGTGACTTTATGCCAGGGTTGGACATTAGCACTCGCCCGCTTGCCCAGGTGAGTGTCCTAAGTTTCAGGTGAGCGCAAATCACAGTTCACGTACCCGTTTGGTGAGTGCGATTTTTCATCGCCAAGACATTAATTAATTGCAAAATGAACAATGTTTTTTACATTCTGTTTTGCCAATAAATTTCTAAACACAAACCATTGTCCATTACTATTTTGAAAAGTTTCATATTCAAAACTGTCCAATAAATTGGCGCTGAAGCGCAACATTGGGCTTTGCAGAAAAGTAAACAATAATGACTTCCTCGTAGCGATAATTTCATAACGTGTACTTTTACAAAGTGATACTGCTGGTCACTATCGAGCCAACAGTGATCAGGTAAGCTGGAACCGCCCCAGAGAAGAAGACGCGTTTGGCCGCAAACTGCAAGGATCTCACGAGGATTCGTCAATAATAAAGTATTTGAAATATAAAGTAAGTGCCTCTATTGTGATTTCTTGGGGTTTAAGGTCTTAACTAGAATTTTAACTGAAGTAATAACCCTCTGGCTACCACATGCTCGCCAACGTTGCAAGATAATTGTTTTAGATCAAAGTGTGTTCTTCTGGTAAGTTTGGAAATGTGATGTGATTCCTTGGCAAAATGTGGAAGTATATTTCCAAAGTTCCAAAAGTCGTTGAAGAGGAAAAGAAAGAAAAAAACCCAAAAGCTGCCTGTGATTCAAAGAAGTACGAGAAGAACAGGCCAAGGATGTTTTCGGCGAAATGGCAAGTTGGCCGGCTGTGTCTACAGCATGATCACGAGTAGTGCATTGAAAACAAACAAACTTTTGGCTGAGTGAAAACTAATCCGAGTGAGTGCATTTTGAGTGATTACTCGCCTGAATGGCGAGTGCTCAAAATTAAGCGTCCAACTCTGTTTATCTGTTAGGGTAGGCAGCTGATTTTGCAATATTTTCTGAAGAATTAAAAGCATAACTTAGCAGAGTAGCTGGCTTAGGTGATAAAGTAGATCAGGATTTTTGCAAGCATTGTGTTGTTAGAGTGGTTAAGCACCACGTTTATGGCAGACGGCAAAGATAACGTCTGATTTTGAGTTGTTTTTTTCTTAATTATATCCGTAAAAAAAGCACCCAAAAATGGAATAAAGTCTCCTACAGTTCATTGCAAATACAAACAATTTCACTCTACTGTACACACAGCTGAAGAGAGACGGCAAAAGTTTAGGTGAGGATACATTTCAAATAAGTTCTGGCAGACTAACCTCCGACATCCATTTGTCTTTAAGGAGCCTTTTAATAAGTTCCTCAGCATGTGTAATATTCATCCTCTTCTCCAAGTCTGCTGAAGCATTGATTACATCAAGAGAAGACACTGTACCATCTGGAGAATCGACAATCAGATCCATCTACAAAGCAATACAAAAAGGCTTAAATATAAGCTTTAAAAGTGGAAATCTAAACATTTCATGCCTTCGCTAAAATTAAAATGTAAGTGTACTGGCCACTCCCCATTGAGCCTTTTCAGGACCACTGTAAACAAACAATAATAAGTTAGGTTAAGAATCCCACCTGGTCAAGGGAGCCAGAGCAGTTTTCTATTTAAAAGCGTAGCCAAGAAGTTGAATTCAGGGCAACTGAGAACAACATCAGCTACTGTTCAGAACTGGATTTCAAATCCGCCACTCTAAACCACTCAGCCACGCTGCCTCCACACTGCTCTTTTGACACTTCCATAAACAGAGTAAAAAAGCAGTGATGTAATGTGCCTCTTAGCCTTGTCTGATAGTCCAGGGCTAGTGGATTTTGTCGTCCAACAAGTGCATTCCCAATATGTTGCTTGAATGTAAAAGTATATTTACCGCTTTCTTGAAGAAGGCTATGTCGTTTGGAGAAAAGTCTGTTGCCAACTTTGACTGTTCGTCCTCAGTTGTATTTACCTGGAAAATATTTTACGGAAAGTGAGACATGATTATTTTTAGCACCTTACTATTTATCAGTTGACAAAAAAAGGCAAGTAACCCTAAAATGGAAATATCACATTGAAAAACTGCAATATGTAATAGATATTATAATATAATTAGACTACATCCCTTCAAAAAAGAGGCATGTAAACTCCAGGTGGATAGATCACATCAGAAAATTGCAACATGCAATAGTAATTATTTAACAATAATTAGGGTGCGTTCCATTGGGGTGATACAGATCCAGATTAGTGATGCAAGATCACTCGGATCATGGTACATCAAAAGAACCGACGAATCCACTCTGGTCACAAATTCATCGGTTCCTGATCTGAGTGATCTTGGATCACTAATCCTGATCCAGATGATCGCAAAGAAATGCACCCTTACACTCCATCCCTTTGATTTGAATAAAAAAAGAAATCAACAAGATGCAGTCAATTTAATTGACAATAGTACTAAAACATAATAGTCTTATTTTTTAGTAGTTAACAGACAATAGCAGTCAGAAAACTACATTTTGCAGCTGCTATATAAAGCAATGAAAAACAATATTAATGTAATTATCACAGATGACATCAGTTTATCGCAAGAACAAAACAATGGCACAAATAGTGATAGCCAAGCATGTCAGTGATGTCTATAACAGATTTTGACATCTTCTGTGACCAGTTGGCGTACAGATACACAGCACAATGGAATCTATTGTGCACTTTTACAGAAAATATCCCTGTCTACCCCCCCCCCCCCCCCCCACACAGGAAGGATTAAAATTTACTGGAGGTAGGGGGGGGGGGAGGGTAATCTAAGATCAAAACATAAAATGTGTGAAGCTTAATTGGAATTTCCAGAAGGGTAGGATGGTGGGGGTATTAGAAAAATATCCCTTCCACAGGGAAGGTATGGTCATTTTCTGGAACTACACATATAAAGAAACACAAAAATAGTGAAGTCATCTATGCGTCTGTCCTCCAATTGATCGTTAGTAAGAACCAATCAAAATTAAATACGAGAGTAATTTGACATATCTTGTATAAAGTGGGACAAATTGTGAATCTGGTTACATAAAATATAGGCTTAAAGAGGATGCACTAGTTTGATATCCTGACTTTTTTCTAATTAACTTTACATTCCAAATTTGCCATACCAATCCATAATTGCTAGACCCATCTTCTTCAGAAACCCCACGCCTTATTTTCATGTATAGTGGCTTCAAGTTTTTGTTTACAGTTTCCAAAAACGCGTCAAAGTTCTCTGGAGAGCTGTCATCTGAAATTATGTTAACAAAACACGCTCGATTATCACAAGCTACCAAGTTTGTGAGTGAAGGTTCGACGCACTCACTACACAAGCGTTTTGACTCACCTCCAATCACCCGACAAGCCTTCTGATACAGATTTTTTGTTTCCTTTTCAGAAAGGAACTGCTTAGACATAAGACTTCGAAGAAAAAGGCGATGAGAATCTCTCATTTTCTTTAGAATACTAAAATTGTTGAAGTAAAACACTCAAAGGTTCAACTAGAAAATAAAAGAAAATCAGATGATGGCGGGAAAACATACCGTGGCACACCAAAGCATCACGGGAATTTTCACATCCGGGATACACTAAAAATAACTTGGTACCACTCCATCGGGGGACAAAGCGTGGCAAGATGGCGGCGAACAAGACTTCTGCCGCGAATAATCCTCCATTTGATGTTCCTAGTTGGTAAGATCTTTTGGTTTACCTGATCTTTTATTTGGTCTCGTAGCTCAAGGAGAGATGATTTTTCTCCAGGGCAGGTAAGCCACCGCAAGGACTTCACTTAGATGTCATGAAACAGAACAATTTAGTTGAGGTGAGCTCGATCAAAACAAATATATTAACAGCATGTGATTTGAAATAATCACGCCAAACCTTGGACGTATCTAGATTTATCTTAAAAAGAAAGGTATAATATGATTTATTACTATTATCCTTTTAATCGAGAGCTTGGTCTGTACTCTTTCTGCTCTTTGTCGTTGCAGTTATAAAGTTCATGTAAGGCACTAATTTCTCTTGAGTTTCATAGTGTTTTTTTGAGGCTTTTATCATGTGGTCAGGGCTTGCCCCTCTGGCAAGTTCTACCTATGATGACTATCTCACAAGCCCCTAAAGAGTTCATCTCTTACATTACCTCTCTGATTTTAATTTCTTCAAAAATTTCCCAAGAGATTGTCCCTGCTTAAGGTGGTGAAATACGAGATACAAAAACCCTCCACTTGTCGCGCAACATTGTTTTGTCGATGTTTACCGTTTTTCACCCTGCGTAATCAACGTGTGGTGCAACAAAAACATTCGTTGCGGGTTGAAGAAAGTTGTTGCTAAAAGTTGAGTACAGGTCTACTTTGTGCAACAAATTTTGGCTTTGTTGCTCGTTTTTCATCAAACTCTGAACTTGGCACGCAACAAATTTGCTCGCGCTCTGGCAAATCAACCAATCAGAGCGCTGCATTTCTTCGACCTGCGACAAATGTTTCTGTCGCGGATCAAGTTGATCATGCAAGGTGAAAAATGTGAGACATCAACCAAAACTTGTAATGAAACAATGTTGCGCGACAAGTTGAGGGTTTTTGTATCTCGTCACCTTTATCTGGCAAGTTACAGACAGAATCTACTAGCCCAGCTGGAAGATCCATAATCCCTTGCAGGCAGGACTTTCTTCCACAGTGGTGGTATTCTTTTGCACGGCTTGGAAATATCATCCTCCCAAATTGCAAAATTGCTTCTGATTTCAATCTCCAAGATAATAAAAATAAAGTAAGCATAGTGAGAAATCCTTTTGAACAATTAATTGCAGATTAATTTAATACATTGCACTAGAACAGACTGTGCTGACATAAGAGTTGTTTGTACAGCTAATTTTGTGCTATAGTAACAGTGGGTGAGGTTTAGGCATCTGGCTTTAAGTACAAGTGGATGTTATTACTCCTCAAACAGATTCATTTTAATCTACCCATCACTTGCATTGAAGAAAAAGAAAACTAAAACTTTGTTTTCTTTAGTCAATGTATTGCTGGCATTAGAATCTGTATGTAAATTATGTGTGTTTGGGGCTTGTGTTAAAGCATATTTAGCATTACTTTCTATAATAATACCATGTTTAACTCAGTGGGAAACCATGGCATAGAAACTGACATAAGACTACACATGTACATATTATAATGCATAGTAATTCTTGTTTCTGATTTAGAAAATGATCATTGATCAGAAGTCATACTACCTGTTTGGAAGAAACAAGGAAGCTTGTGATTTCTCGTTGGAACACACATCATGTTCCCGTGTTCATGCTGCTCTGGTTTTCCATAAACAGCTCAACCGAACATTTCTGATTGACCTCAAGAGCAGTAAGTATTCCTTATTTGTGATTCTGATAATTCTTCCTATCTGACAGTTTTTCAGTCAATATTTTGTGAACTGCTCTTAGCCTTACTACTAAACTTTGTACAGCTCTAAGAGATATCCATACCCACCCCTTGGAAGGCCATTTGGAAGTTTAAGATTTTAAAGAAAAATATGAAGGCAGACTAGAATTTCTGGAGGGTTGGGGAGGAGTTAAATCAATAAGCCTTCCAAAATCAAACAAACAAACAAAGAAAACAAAACAATGATACAATTATCGTTACTGAACTAAGTTGTGTTCAACTTGATGTCGTTTGCAATCACAAATCTTGCACTCAACTATAATACGATCACAAAAGTCTACAAAGACGTGTCGGTATTGACAAAGACAGCTAACAGCCATTCTACAATTCATAGCTCATAAGACAGGACAACATAGTTAGTCAGTAAAAACTGTTCACGGCCACCTTGTTTAAATAAAGTTGTAGCTTATTACATAGCAGAGTATAATAGAAATCTCTTGCATTTTTACAGCCTTAAGTGCAGTCATTACTTTTACTTATTTATGATTTTGCCCTTGTTCAGCACATGGCACTTTCATTGGCACAATACGTTTAGAACCACAAAAACCAACACAAGTTCAAGTTGACAGTGTGATCAGGTTTGGTGCATCTTCCAGAAGCTATGTTTTGCGAGAAAAGCCAGCCATGCCAAGTTCTAATCTTAAGCAGTCAGAAAATTCAGAAAAAATGGAGGACGAGACAGAGGAAGGCTCTAAAGGAGGCCTGTTAGGACTTCCAGAGTCAGACACAGAGTTAGATGTAAGCTTTAATTTATTTTGACAGAATTTGTTTGATATATTAAAGCAGTGTCATTTAACAGAGGAGTGCAATAAGTAAAGGAATTGTGTCCTCCTATCAGTTTCAAATCAAGGTTTTTTTTGTGTGTTTTGTGCTTCATGTAGGTTTGGGATCGCAGACCAGTGCAAATTTAAATTTTAAATTTCCATTGCATGTATGTTTTTTATTATACCCTTGGTTAGTATGCAAGTCCTGGGAATTGAGCAACACTCCCATTCCCTGTACACAAAGTAGTGTACATTTGACTTGAACAATGGATCCCTTACCAGGGTGGGCTGACAGTATCTCTCCAAGACTCCATTATTTTCATTAATGAAACTGTGCTTGATCAATGTTTTTCCAAAGGAACAGTATAATTTCTAAATCTTTGGAGGGAATACAGAAAAAGCTGTATCATGGTTTGGTTTTAAGTGTCATAATATTCTAAGCTCGGTTATTGTCTGAAAACAGGATCTCACAGAGTTCAATACTGCTCACAACAAAAGGATTTCGTCACTTGGCATAGAGGAAGGAAGTGCAAATTTAGCTGGTGTTACATCCCTGAAGCGCAAAAGGAGATCATCTTTATCTGTCGCATTTAGAGAAGGAGAAGAAATTATAAATCCAGGTAATAAATTGTATTAAAGTGCAACTGACTGCCAACTCTTTGTTGAGAAATGCATCTGTGTAGGTCACTGCAGTAAGGTTTAAACATGCAGCAGAATGAATCATCTTGAAAAATCTGAAGTACCCAGCCTGGCCAAGGGATGTGCTAGTTCATAGCTCCATTGATCATAATCTTTATGCATTGTGTGATTTCAGACTTGAACTATTTGTGATCTATGTATAGTACTTTATCTGATAAAAGGTGGTTTCTTTACACTTTAGAGGACATTGATCCCACTGTAGGAAAGTTCAGAAATATGATTCAAACAACTGTTGTTGTTCCAACCAAGGTATGTTATAGTTGTGTAGAAATCTGTACGACTTTTTCTCTCATCCAAATACTTATGATGTTACGATGTTTTTCTCAAACTCATTAATAATTCATCAAGTCCAAAGGGGCTACATGTAGGTCATGCAGTTTTAGGCAATTTCAGCACGAATCAAAGAGTCATAGAATTAACTAAGATATCAAAATAACAGTTCAAGCCAATAGAAGAACTCTAACAAAACACGGGAAAGCCAAGAAGGGACATGGATGGACAAAACTGGAGAGGATTAAAATGGATTGCATGTGGCCATGACTTTGCAAATGAAAGACTAGACTGGTCTGCCATTTTGATGTTTAGAACTCATAATTAGCACATGCAATTAAACAAAATTTCCTAAAATAATGTGACCCCGCCCCTTTATACAAAGGAGATCATGTTGATGACCATGACTGGGTTTGGATATCTGATCTTTTTTACCATAAATTTTAACTATTTCATATCTCCTTCATTTTAGTTTTGATTGAGAAGATATATCAAACATTCAAGACAGTTTTGACCACATTTTGAAACACTTAAAATTTCTTATGAGTAGTTTTTTTGAAACACATTTCACAATAAAAACTAGGGGTAAAAAACGACGTTTCATCCTCTCTGAGATCATTTTCAAGTTGTAAAAGAAGCAAATGAAATGTACATATATAAGTACAAATTAGGGCATGAGAATGTCCAATGATAAAAAATGTAAATACAAGCGCTAAACTGTAAGTGTTAAAATACGAAAATGGTATAAAAATACTATGTAAATAACTTGCCCTGAACACTAAAGCAAAAGTTATTTACATAGTATTTTTATACGTAGCATACATTTTACATACTATTTTTTATACTTAGCGCTTGTATTTACATTTTGTATCGTTGGACATTCTCAAGCCCTAATTTGTACTTATATTTGTATATTTCATTCGCTTCTTTTACAACTTTAAAATGATCTCAGAGAGATCGAAACGTCGTTTTTTACCGCTAGTTTTTATTCTGAAATGTACTTCAAAGTTTGTCAAAAAAAAAAACTCTGCTGCACATTGTGTTCTTATCTCTTATCAGTGTCTGGAAATGTGGGCAAACATGATATTTCATGTTTGGTTGATTGCTTCTAACACAACTATGGCAGTTTGAACACATGTGGATACAGAAACGTGTGTGTTTAAAGGCAAACAAAAATAGCCAATGACCTTCCCAAAAGGGAAAAAATTTTTCCTTTGTTTGAATTTGATGTCATCTCGATTCTCTCTGCAAACAGACATGCACCTCTGGCTTCTTTTCACACACACCAGACAATAAAACAATCCTGCAAAACAGTAATAATAACTACACCTTTCCAGCCTCTCTCCCCTACCCCACCCCACATACAATGTGTAAGACTAGTACCTGCAATTTCTCGTGAGTTTCAGCATTGCACTGGGTGGGGAGATAAAGAACAACAAGAGGTTTTTAAAAGGTGGTAGTGCTTTTTCAAACTTCATTTGCAAATCACTGCTAACTCTGCATACAAGCCAAGTGGCTCATCAGGCTGGAGCTTATCCCAGTTTTTGCAACATGAAGCGACTAGGAATTTCTATCGTCCCCACTGGATGGGGCTACCCCCAGCATTAAATTTGCCAGTACCAATTGATTCTCATGGGTGGAGAGGGGCAGTGTGAGAATAAAGGGTCTTGACCAAGAACACAGCAATGATATATGTAAACCACTCAGTCCTAAAATGAGCACATAACTATGAGGTCACCACACCTCCTGCAAATCACAGATAATTCTTTGCATTTCATCAGTGTCCCCTAAGACTTTGGTGCTGACCATTGTACATAGCCAGTATGCTACTAAGGCTGACTAAATGTTCATCATTCTTTGAGCTAAAAGTAGTTAATTGTTGGCTTCCACAGAAAATACGAGGACCAGTTTCTCCTGTTGGGAGTCTCACAGAGAACATTACTCGTCGTCTTCAGAGCTTCCCTTACTCCCAAGGTCTGTACTCCAATCTACCAGGAACAGGAGTCCCTCCTGACCCTACAAGCCCAACATCACCAACAGCGCAACATAAACCTCGCATGTCAATCACCTCAGCACCTGAAGTCTCATCTCCCACACTGCCAAGTGCACCTGTACACCACGCCCCAGATCCCCTACCGGCTGGACCAGTTATGCAAAATGCTACAATGACAATTGCCGAAGCTCCTAAAAAGAAATATGCTAAAGAGGCTTGGCCTGGCAAGAAACCAACACCATCTTTACTCATCTAGTAGTTATTTATTAGGAGAGTTTTTAGCCGATTTTATTAAGAGTCAGTGCCCAGGATGTACACTACGAGTTCAAGAATGACAAATTGTCCTGCACAGTCTGTTATAAATACTCAAGTGGTTGAGTTTAATTGTGATCGGGCTTGTGCAAAGATGTACTTCTGAAAACCGAGACACTGTCGTTAATGTTATAGCTATGAAATTAGCTTAGTATGGATAGGCTTTGCGAGACCAAGGACCCAATAAGTATTAGCTTGTCTAAGCCTAACTAAGTATATATGCGTGGTTTTTCTGTCTGAAGTCATCTTTTGTGCATAGTACATTTGGTCTAAATTAGACCTAAAATGAGGCAACTAGCGGAGGGCGAATACACAAAATCCTTCATTGAGAGACAGTGCTTTCGCACGCTTCAAATACAGCAATACCAACAAACACACTCCACACTAAGTAGATCTCATTTTGAAAATAAACATGCGAAAATGGTCCAGTCATGAAGAACCGTTATTTCTACATTTCGCATTAAAGCAAATCATCAACTGGCCACCAGAACAAGTCTTCTATAGAGGGAGTTATAATAACAGGGTACGAGCTGTGGCTCGTCAAGGAACCTTTCCTGTCACAACGGGAGGACAGATTACGGTAATTTCGGTGACGAGTCCAAAGAGCGTTTGGGTAGCGAGTCGCGCAGCTACAAGACGCGCGCACGTTCTATATGTAAGGGGCCTTTTTTGGTTTTCGTTTGTCTTTATTTTAGCAAAATTCTTTTAAATCATTTATCAAAAATTACACTTAATACTTAAACCTTTACTAAATTACGGGGACACAAAAGCGCGCTTTGGCCAGAAACAAGGCCTGACCAGTAACATTATGTGATGTAGCACTTAAGCCTTAAGTTCGTTCGAGAGCAGCACGAAGCACGACGAAAGAAGAAGCATTGGCGGGGATTAGGACGGAGCTTTCCCGCGCTGTACTGCTCCCCTAATATTCTTTCCCTCGCCGATTTTCGCGCTCTCCCCCAACTCACCGAACGCCTGGAACTGGTTATACCTGTCATACCGGCTAAACCGGTCAAACCTGATAAAAGCGGCGTTTACAGCTTGAGAGCTCAAAGCACGAGAACCCTCGAGAACCCAGAAAAGACAAAATAGACGCATGACATTACATTTCTTTGGTTTTATCCTCAGTTAACGCAACAAAATTTTTTCTATGAATTCAAAAGCAAGACCTGAATATGAAAAACGGAAATTTTTCTTTGACAGTAAAACTGTACTAACGTCATTGTTCTCTGTAACACTCAAAGAAGCGACACAGAATAACCGATTCTATAAACTAACAGACTATACAACCGAAAACATCTAAATCACCGCGAGTTTTGTGACAAAGAATGTCTCAACGTAAACTATCCTGTTTAAATTTACCTCTTTAGCAAAATGCTAGAGAAGCAGTTTTAAGAATTAAAGTAGTTTTACCACTATTTTCGTGACAAAGATAGGACGTTTTCTTACTCCGGTTACAAACACTCCAGGATAATCATCCATTCGAGTGGTGACGGTGTTGATATTAAAATCTGACTGCTAAAAACATAAAGATTCAAATGAAATGGTTCAATGCAAATGGCAAAATGGTGTAGTGTTTCCGCTTTTTTCGTTTTCCCTAGCTAGTTGTCATTTTGTGAAACCATATTTTCGACCATCCGCTGAAGAGCGTCTATCCTACTGAACACACCATTCAAACGGAATGGTCTGCAGGGGCCCGTTTCTCGAAGGCCCCGGAAACATTTCGGGCCCGTAAAGCCATTGCAAAATCTCGAACCTTGCGATTACAGAGCTGTTTTATTCACATATTCTGAAGATGAAGGGAGGTTCCTTTCATACAACAAGTTTCAGGCAAATACACTTCTCCGTTTTTAGATACAGATGATCTAAAAATGGCTTTACGGGCCCGAAAAGTTTCCGGGGCTTTCGAGAAACGGGCCCCAGGTTTATCAAGAAGTGATACCTAGATTCAAATACAACTGTGGTAGTACTGGATTTCTTATCGACTGCTATGACTGTTTTAGTATATAAATTTTCCTGTACACTGTGACTATTTCAATTTTTTGTTAAAACAACAATTAAGGCTACAATTCCACCAACAAGCAGAAGAATGACAAGCAAGATGCACATCTTGGTTCGGGCTTTTTTCTGCGGAATCAAAAATAAATTTTGTTAGTATCGTCATTCATGCCTTCGAAAAATAGTGATATTTAATTAAAGAGAGTTTGTCTTTAATTTTGTGCGCTGAGAAAACAATAACAGTTTCGGCCAAGAGCAATATCAAACAGGGAGGAGAAAAACTTCTGAAATCTGAATGGTTTAGTCAAAGGCCTTTGGTTTAGTCACTTGTTTTCTTTTTTCTGTTCGTTGACGATGAAATAATTCTGAAGATTGAATGAGATCACGCCAAGAACCACAAATTCCAAAGTTAGCAAAAGCTTGAATACCGGCTAAAAAAATTTCAAAAATCTGGAGAGTCTCGAAGATTTTCTGACAAAGTACTGAAAAGTAATGCGCGTAATGCACACAACAGCTGTTATTACAGTTGAGTCTGCGGCCAAATATTCTTTTGTTTAAAAAGGCATACAAACGAGGCGAACAGGTCATTACAAAGCAAAATTGAACCTTTCAACTCGTTTGTACGTCAAACCGCTGATAACTGTAATAACACTGAGCTATTGATGCGAATCAGCGTGATCAAAATCCTCAAAACAATACGTTGAGACATGATCCGCCTGATCGCAGGTTAGTCGCGTCCCTCCAACTACAATGGTGGACAAAATTCCTTGGGACACTTGAGCAATTGCATTGATTTTCTGTGTTTTCAAAACAGAGTTTAAAAAAGCACTTATTCGTTTTAAATTGCGTTGCTTTACTCCCCCCCCCCCCCCCCAAATTTTAAATCTTTTGAAAAAAATATTATAA
>Ga0126343_10000074_pt1 | contig 26883 bp, 15 predicted proteins | sample Cyp2metagenome_FD_92531 | JGI IMG/M metagenome (GOLD analysis project Ga0126343, IMG submission 92531) | Coral microbial communities from Lord Howe Island, Old Settlement Bay, Australia - Cyphastrea 2 metagenome | ecosystem: Host-associated > Invertebrates > Cnidaria > Coral ...
AGTCGGCTAAAATCAGACGATATTCCGCGAGATTGAGCAGGATAATTGTTTTATTATTCAACAAATTGATAACAAAACAGCTCGTAACATTTTTAAATCTTTCTGTCGACATTTTTTCACTTCGCTTTTTCTTTCCACGTACGAAGCTACGCTTATCGCCGGATATCCGTTACCTACGGATGACAGATATCGAGAGCATCATGACCATATTTGTATAGTGTTACAATTTGTTGAATAATAAGCTCGGATATTTGTCCTTGAACATTATCTGTTCCTCGTAGCTCACAGTTTTCCTCGAGCTACGCTCTCGGAAAACTGTTCGCTACTCGGAACAGATAATATCCGCGGACAAATATCCGAGCATATTTTCGCGCCAAATGGAGGCTATTGTTTATATATTTTCGCGCCAAATGGAGGCTACTGTTTATATACGTTCATAACTAACCCTCAGGCTTCACCTGGAGACGTTTGTAGGTAAATCCCTTCCAAAAGCCAATCACGTTTAAAACTCAGAGTTACTTTCTTTAATAGACACCCCTCTCAACCGATAAGCACCAAGTAAAAAGATTTATTCAACTGGTGCGTCATCTTGTTTGCTGCCCCAAGCAATCCTAGAAATCCTAGCCCTTCAAGCTGATACCGAGTCTCCTCGACCTTTGTAAAATGGAGGGTGTGTTCAACTAGCAGACATCTCTTTTTTTTTTCTTGCAGCCTGCTTCTGGGTGTTACTCCTGGCTCCAGGTTACATAGTACTTGGCTTGGTTCTGTTACCATTCTTCTTTCTGATGGGCATCGCTTACTGTGTAGCAGCAGCGATTGAATGATTCGTCAGTGTTACGCGTGGTTAAATTCAGAGACATGCTTTGTGTACAGCAGGACATCAGCTTAACTTTGTCTGTTTTCAGTCCAAAATCCCGAACAATCTGGTCGAACGCCGATGAAACAAGTCTCAGCGTACCAACACCGTCTCTCAACTCCATTGCATGCCTATATTGATGTACTTCACTCCATCTCGTCCAATCATTTTGCTGTTATTCTTACGCACTTGAAAAATTCTAAAAAATTCGTGATAGCTCACTTGTACCCGGAACCCTGTCAAATTGATCAATGTTTGTAAGGATCTATTCCACACGTTTGAATCGAAGTATAAATCTGCTAGCGTCCTCTTATCAGGTAGCTACGCTGCACACTATTTATTCTGCTGTAGGTAGTAAGTAGTGTCTCTATCAGTGCGGTTGTTAGAATAAATGGCGGCCGCTCGAACCACGGCCGTAGCTCGTACCAGGCAAACCGAGGTACTTGCCTGTTTCGTTTTTGCTGTTTATAATCATTATAAACACCCTAAATATCTGGGAGGAGAATTAAACCGTGGACAACGCCTCAGTCAGAATTAGGCTTTTGTCGATTGTGTCAGCATAATTTTTGGCATAATTTAGCAAACCGAGAATAATTTTTAGCTTTCATCTAAATTTAGCACTGCTATCATAATCTTTTATAGCCTTCACGAAATGACGCGATTTCGTTTTCAATGTACTTCTCTTTATTTGTTGTGTGTCTTAAATTTAATTCTGTTACTGTTGTCTCCGGCCTGGTTGTTGCCCCGGGTTTCTTTGTTGACTAAAACAATAAGATTATGAGCTCGTGATAGTTGTCCACGCGGGCCGCGCCCTCGTCACCCATCACGCGATAGAAACCTCGAGCTCATAATCTAATAGCGCCACTGACAGAAGCGGACCTCCACTGACGATAATGACACGCTTTCCGTTATGGGCTCACCTGTCTTGTTAACTAAGAAAATATCCCGGTTATAACATTCCCGGAAAAACCCCAAGCAACTAGCCCTTCCTGGTTAACCTTACTGACATCCTCACAGAATATTTAACTCCAAATAGAAATGAGCCCTCAGCTTACAACCAGAATTTTTTTTAAAGAAGTTTTATTTTGAAATAAGATATCCATTCGCGGCTAACATGTGCCACTCTGTGGAGCAAACCAGTTTCAGCAAGACTCAAAATAGCAAACGAACAAGGACACTACAAAGCAGTCACTACTCGATCTGAAAAACACTTAAATGATATCAAAGATGAAGACTCTTACTATTACTTATATCCTGCCTAATCGCTATTTCCATCTCAAATAACGGTTTTACTTTTGCTGTGTTTTTTCGTAGGGTATAACCAGTCAATAGCCGCTTAATAGACGGATTCGGCTGACGAGTTTACATCCTTGTTACGACCAAATGCAGAAAATGCGATGACTCATTTGGAAGATTATAATTGTGCAATTTGTCAAACGCAGCTTATTGCATGGGAGTATCTACGAACAAAACAACGGTATTAAGCCTCCCAAATGAATCATAAAATGATTTGAATTGGGTGGCAACGTTAGCTGAGTCCGTCTGTTGATACGACAATAAAAATCATACAAAAAATGTGAATGACGTGATATAGACAAAGGTGGCATGTGAGACACTTGTTTTTAATCCCTCGCGACTGTGTTCAGAATAGGTACGTGCGTAATATCCTCTTTCCTGTTGTCCTGATCTTCGACAAAGGAAGGAAATGACATATTGAATGTCTGTACTCAACACACGTAAATCAACTTCGCGGCAGGTCATTCAGGACTATTAGTTTGAAGATGGCGAAAAATATCCCAGGTTCAGTGGTTAACCAAAGGAAGACATAGAAATCAGTCTACGCGTTAAAATAAGCTCCTGACTCATTCCACAGACTTTATGGTCCTTGATCGAAGCACAATATCGTACCACCACCCTTTTAGTCAGCTGGCATTGTATACGTACGTGGTTAGAAAAATCTCTACAAGTTCCTAAACAAACAAAGTTTATATTCATGTTATAAATATTGAAAGAACTTAGACCACCTTTAATATTATCGCACGTGGTAACTTCCTCTATTTCTTGGTTTTTTCCTATCATAGCGCTTTTCAGCCCGGTGACTTGTTTGCGGTCGAAACAAAACAATACAATTGCTGATGAAGTCACGTAAATACTGCCGTCGCCCCATAGTACGCCCCCTCAGTCTAGACTTGAGCTCTACTACCGTCCCCCTCCTCCATCGTACACCCCTCTAAATTGACTTGAGCTCTCGGCTCCATCGCGTCGACGCATGCGCATCTTGATTTCGATCGTTCATGACGTCAATTACGATAATGAGGCCGTCTCATTACAACACTGTTTATTTCTGGAAACAGGTACATAATATCACTAAGCTTACTTTTCCTTCTGAAAACAACGAGTGCGTCGTCTGACTAACGCCTACATTGATCCTGCCATTGTGCTGCATGTGTCTTAATTATGCTGGCATAATTTTGAGCACGCTGCAGGTGACGAAATTGAAAATTATGCTGGCATATAATTAAGTACTTAGTCATGTTCCTGGGTTATGGGGTCGTGAGAGAGTGCAAACAAAAACAATGCGCATTTCCTGAGTGTAACGTGGACTCAGGGCAAAAACTATTGCTGAAACTATTGTAAGCAATTAATTATAAGTTCAGTTTCTAACAGGAACACTCCTTTCCTCATGATCAACAGTCAAGTGGGCTCCTTAAGTTATTTTTCAGTCTTAGAAAAGGTAGATGCAGCGTAATTTTTAAAAATAGATCACAAGGACACTCTGTGAGCATAATCTATAAATGGAATATTTTATGCATGAGCATTCATCAAGAACTTCCGGTAGTAAAGCGGCCTCGCCCAGCCACGCAAGGATACGTCGGACACTTGCGTGTAAAAACAACAGCTGTTTAATATTCTTCCCTATCACTGATGAAATTGGACATTTATTTCAAGAACCGTTCTGTTAAAAACATAAGAAACTTGATGTTATGTTTTGGCTTCAGAAATTGAAGCTATTATGCAAATAAATGTGAAGGGTGTGTTTGATATAACGGAACTTCTTTCGAGAACAAATATAATGCTTGCAGTTGCCGCAGATTAGCCGACATGGTTCCGAACACAAGAAAAGTACCAAGTAATATCACTACAAAACTGAGTCGAATTTTCGAAAGCTGAGGAACGATTCGAAGATAAAAATTTCAGCAGCTGGGATGGAGAGGCCGAGGTATATTACACTATGCATAAACAATTGGGCGAGGAAAATGCTTTAGATAAGCTACCGAAATCCGAGACCAAAAAGTTCGACATGAAAACATTTTTTTTCCTCCCAAGCTATTTCACAACAACAGAACAAAACAATTAGAAAGTCAACCATACATCATTACGTAACTTCCCACGCAGGTGCTGTGTGGGACAAACCCACTTTGAAAAAGAACGTTATACCAGTGCAGTATGGAGCAACCTTCTGATTACACTGTGTTATTGGGCGGGAAATTATTCTCGTATAGGTTCTAAGAATCTTGACTTTATATCAGACACAGAGCACTTTCGTTCTTGTTTTTAGAGTTGTGAAAATACACATGCACCCAAAAAGTTCTGCAGAATTTGAAACAACTAGAAAATTGGCGAAATAACGCTTTTTAAATATGAAAACTCTGCGGTGGAGGGTCATGAAAAGAATTCGTTCACAACTTAAGTCTCGTGTTCCAGAACAATCTTTAAGTCTGGTTCTTGTTTTACATCACAAGACAAGGCAAGCGACACTCCTGATCACAAGTTATCCGAGACGATGTGTAAGATTTAGGAGCTAATCGTTTAAATTAGTTGAAAATAGCGTGTGAGAAGCTTCTTGTTTACCAAGTCGATCTATATTTCGGGGTGATTTGATTCCGTCGAACGTGCAAAGCCTGTTGTTCTAAGCAAGGCAACCTTGGCATATGTAGACTCCGTCTCCTCCCCCCACCCTCCCCTAGGGCCAAACAATCTGGATCAGCGAATGAAAACAGAGTTCGGATGTGTTGTTGTTTTTCTGGGTTACTAAGATCAACTGACGCATGTAATCCGGCATGACTTCCGAACGCCAGCTAGACAACAATGTGCACTTTACCTTTATAACCCATCAGGAAAGCGTGTATTACAACTCAAGAATATTTGCCAAACCGCACACGAAGGGGTGCTTTAATTTCGCTTCGGTGATCTACCTGGTGATCTACAGACAGCCTTTGTTAGCCATTTTAACCTGTTGTTTTGTTTGCAAAATACTTGTTTTCTTGAGTGTTTCGTTTTCAATCGTTTATTTTTACCTTTCCTTTCTTCGTCTTCAATAGTTACCAGTACTTAATTATAAAATCAAGATCAAAGGTTATAAAATATCGATCACACACAGCGTACACATGAATTACAAATCGTCCAAAAATATCTTCCCGTGCGTCCTTTCCGCTCTTCGCCGGTTTCACGAGAACGGATGTCGGAAAACGCGTGTGTGGATACGCTTGCATAAACGTATTGAAACACAGGTTGACTATTGTGACTATCTTGTTGTGCAAACCGCAACAAATTGGAAGGTCTTTGGGTACAACGTCACGAGACCTTAACCTTTCTAGCTCTTTCTCATATCTCTTAGTCAAATTTCACAGTAAATGAAAAAGAAATCTTTTCCGCATAGTCTTGTTTAAGTTACAAAAATTTCAAAATTATCGATGATCATAAAGCTTGTAAGCCATAATTCTATTTTGGTTACGAAAAGCCCCTTCGGCCGTTCGGCGCTTGAAAGGAAAGCTGCATGACGTCATAGCCGTGTTTTAGCCCTAATTCTCAGGACCCCTCCATCTGTTATTTGCGCGCGTTGCAGTATCAGCCCATATTCAATGTAAACGGAAAGGAACGGATAAATCTTGCCTTCGTTATTTCCAACTTTAGCATGGCCGATATCAGGTTGTCAACTCTACGGGTCCCACGTGACTGAGGCGATTTGAAACACGTCGATCAAAAACAAACACGTTCATACGCCAGGTGCTGGGAAAGAGCCACACGTCCAGGGCATGTTAGATTGCGTCAAATATAATCAGTTTTACGTGAAAATTGTTATTCCGCTTTCACCGGTGGTTCTTCTTCCTTGAGTCGTTTATGTGGCGGTTAGCGGCTACAGCGACCGACCGATAATTCAATGGTCGAGCTAGGTGGTCTGTTAAAGAGGTAAGGAGATTTTTCTTCACAAACTAATACACGTACTTGCAGCCTACGTGAAATATGATGTCAACTTACCGCTTCGCAATGGTCTTTTTCCTCATTTGGTTCCGTTCGCTTTCGTTGAGCTTTTTTGTCCGATTTTCTCTCAAAGAAAGGCTGTTATTGACACGAAAGAGTCATTCGCCGCCCGAAATTCGTGTTGTGTTGTTCTTGGATGCTATAAAAACTCTGTGACGACTAGAATGCGCTTGGCAATACGTGAACCACCTCGATCAAAAACGTGAACGACCACCATGTTTGGTCACATGCCACGTTGCGAGCGAAGCAGTTTTTTTTGTCGTTTTATCGCGCACAATTCACTTCATCGACTTATTCGTGGCTTTTTGATTCAAAATAGTCTGTCTAACATCTTTGTGAGCGATGACTCTCGTACTGTACTGGCCGACATGCTATCGTTCACGTTCAGTCTCTTTCCGCCATTCCTGTCGTTCCTGCGATTTTTAGCCTGTCTACATTACTTGGGTGGAACAGATGTGGCTTACCGGATTACATTCTGCGTAACCAATAAGTGTTTGAACGTTCTTTTTCACCAAAACAGGAGAAGTGATAACTCTACGCTTGTAACTGAGGCTACGTAGAAGAAACCGCACGTGCATTCAATTCCCTGAAGGCGCTTTCTCGACGATCAATTAATAAAAGAAACTAACAGATTACTCTATTTCATCTTGCCGATGATTCCTTTAGGGAATATTTATTACCGTTTACTTAGGAATAAATTCTAGTGTTGATAAATGCAGCGGAGGTTTTAGTTGATATCATTAAATTCCTGATATCGGACACGTGTAATTTGATTGTCCAAGTACATTTACACATGCACGCGTCAAAGTCATTACAATTCCAGTTAAAAACAACATTATTCACATTTCAATCCATCATGAAGTGAAAAATTTTAGTCGTTCTCTATGAAGGTTTTGAGATGAACTTTTATCGTGAAAATTCCGCTTTCGACAAGGAAATTTTGCCGAAGTACGGGGGGTGGGGGCACTCTAGCAAAAGCTGATGGAAGAATTTCGTGATTTACAGGTGAAATTTGGATTTCGAAGATTTTTTTTCGAGAGTGGAGCAACGGAAACATTTTGGAATGCCTGCCATGTCTGCTCTTTTGTGCGTAAATGGCTGACCTTTACGTCCGGTTCTCGAATGTCTTAATACAGTCAGTGTTTTGATCAGTCAGTACATAATTCGAGATCGTCGCTAACAACAGAGAATTCATCGTAGAAAAATCTGTCGGGATAGAACACAACACTCTCCCAGAATATCTGCGTAGAACGGTTAGAAATCGTATTTGTTTTGCTTCTATTTTGCATAGATTCTTCTAGAAAAGTTGCAGGAAACAGTAATTATGCATATAATTTGTTAGCATAGTATTTGTTTGGTGAAATCGTGTTGTGCAATATAAATTCAGTGCCATTAATTAATTTGGTTAGCTGAACCATTCTATCAGTACATTGTATGTAAGATTTGGAAGTTTCAATTTAATTTTCACTGGCACCTTTTTCCATGTACATTAATTGTATTGTCCAATATATTTTCAGCCGGTGGAAGACTTGATCAATGCGATATTTTACAGTGCATTATGCAAAATATTACAGCTTGTGTCAAAAAACCATTTTATCCCTTAGATACAAAACATTAATTGAATGAATATCATTCAACCTTGGCTTAGGTACAACTGCCAGGATTTTGCTTCTCAACCATTCATCAATCAGAAGAATTAATTTTCTGCCACAAGGTGGCCCTACATTATAGAGCGATTCAGCTGTACTATGGTCACCCCTAAATACCTTTTTATATTATAAATGTCTTTTTTAGCACATTCAGATACTGATTTTACAGCAATTTCACTACCCAAGTGAATGGTTTGAGTCCATATTTATTGCATACTGCTTTGATTTTCACCAGAGCTCAGAATCTTTGACAAACCGGAGAATATTTGTAGAGGTGACAGTTCTCAAAAATGATACAAAGGTAAGGCAAAATGTAAACTTGCACATCTAATTTAGGAAAAGGTAATGTTGAAAATCCACAAGTTCTGTTAAAAGTATATTTGGTAAAGCATTTGGCGGAATAAAAGAAGAACCTTGAGACAGTCAAACCTCTCCTGCCTAACATATCTAGAATACTGACACATTTTACTTGGATAATTAACTTGGTTTCAGGGACACCACAATGAATATTGGACATATATTCTTTACCTGTATATTACAGACACTCAGTTTGGCCTCTTTTGTGTTCACCTTAAAGATTCTCAACTGCAATCATGGTGCGATACCTCAGAGGTGAAATCAAGAATTGGGCATTCTGATTGGTCAAAAAGCTTGGCTTATGAGGCTATATATAAAGTGCTGGCAGTGAATATTATAATTACAGTTCAATGTTTGATTACCAAGCTAGGAGTTCATCTCACCTTTTTTGAAAACGTTTACGGTGCCCATTACATTTTTTCTTGTCACCTTCCCCAGTAATTCAAACATTTACATCTCTCGCACTTGTTTAGCGTTTGCACTACATGTAAGTCATCAGCAGGTACATGTTAACAGTTGGATTTCAGTATGATCTCCTGTAGATAACAGCTAGTTTTTCATATGGAAGATGCCAACAGTAGCTGATTATAACAATATGCTACTATTCACAGGTTCATTAAACTTGATTTGGTTACAGGAGGAAAATTTGCTTCCATTTTAGTAGCCTACTTGGTAGCCCATGCCTTGCATGATTCAGAGAACATGTGTGTACTACTAAAAGTAGGCACCATCCTTAAGGCATTTAAGAATTGTTAACAGAGTGGTTTCCAAGATCAGCAACCACGACAAACTGTCACAGATCAAGTGGCCAAAACATTAACTTGGAGCTAGTCAGAAAAGCTACTGAATAGTCTCTGAGTGAGAAGCATCTTACATTTTGTACGCTGCATCCTCTGTCGAGATCTTTGTAATTTTACAAAACAAAATGCCCATAACTACTTCTAATAAGTACAGTAGTAGTTTTTCTTAGTTAATTACTGTTTAATGTGATGTTCCTATGGTATGCAAAATTATTCAGCCCAGAAGAATAACAATTGTGATGGATATTTTTGTCAACTTTGTTAGCTCTGCAGTCAATACTGTAAGATAGGAGTACTTAATATTATGATCCATGATGCTATGGATCTCAGCATATATGGAGGGTTGCACTGTTTATATGCACAGACCTAATTTGATATGACTTAATCTCTCTTTCGTTTTGTTTCAGGAAAGTGAGCATTAAGCGAGTTCTCACAGAGATTGAGCTTGAAGACTTACAAATTCCATCTACCGATGATCTTAGTGTGCCTGAAAAACCCAGGAGGAAGACCTCAAAAGTCAGCAAAGAGGAAAATCCAGAAGAAAGCAAAACTGATTCTGTTGATAATGATAATACTGGAGATGTGACTGAGGATCCTAGCACTAAAGTGTCAGAAGTTGGTAAAAATGATACTGAGGAGACTGAAAGTCCTAAAGATATTGCTGATCAAGATGAACAGGGTATTGAGTACTTTCCCTTAAATGCTACAATTTTTTTATTTACATTGGTGTCCCTTAGATTTTTCGACCATTTTTGAAAGTGTTCAAAAATAGCTGAATTTTGGTGTGTGAGTTTCGTGTTACATGAGAAACATTGCGCTGAAGTTGTTTTTTTCGCTAGTTTGCTCAAACTCAACCCACGTACAATGCTGTTAGTATCCCTCAAAGCCACATAACTCTAATTTTGAAATGAAATTTTGTTATTTCAGATTCACAATGTAGTTCTGTTTCTGGACTGGATGACTCCTCCCAAGAGGCCAGTGGAGCCTTATCTAAGCGACTTCGGATGTACAAGTGTGAACGCTGCAACACTCAGTACATGGGTCTGGCAATGTTGCGCCAGCACTGCAGAGATGTACATGGTGACCAGAAATATTACAAGTGCCATGTGTGTGGAAAGCTGTTCAGCCATCCAAGCAGCAGGAACATTCACTTGAGGCTGCATTCTGGAGAGAAGCCTTACAAGTGTAGCACTTGCGGCAAACAGTTCAGGGTGTCGTCACATCTTAAAGACCATGTTAGGGTCCACACTGGTGAGTTACATGTGGCTTTCTCATAGGTTAAACAGTGATTAAGGACTAAATATCTTTAATAGGGTCAAGTAGTCAGATGCCAGGTACAAAGGTTTGAAATATTTTTATCATAAGTCAGCTAACATTTGTTTGGCACTTGAGAGGTGATAGGAATTTTGAAAATAGTAAAACAAACAGTACCAGATGAAAGTTCCTCTCAATTATAGTCTTTATTTGAATGGTCATGCACTAGAGTTGAAATCCCCAGCCTATAAAGCTACATAGAACAATATTATTGTTGTATTGCAAGGTAAACAGTATCACATGAAAGTACCATGTAATGACTTTCAGTTGAATGGTCACACTAGACAGGGCTCGAAATTAACAAAATCATTAAGGTGCCATTTGGCGACTAAATGGTAAAAAATAGTCCCTTAATGTAAATTTTTAGTCACAAAATCAAATAGAAGAGACGCAATCCGTAGACATACATGACATACTCAGTGCTCAAGGGTTTGCAATGAATTATAGGGCGATTTCAAACACGGGTAGCCATTTTGAAGTTTTCCAGAGAGAGGCTTACTTTAGTGTGCTTTAGAATACTCAAACACGGGGATCCAGTTGGTAATCAAAGAATCGCGGGTTTGTTTTATATCTATTTGAATAAATTGTGTCTTTGAATTCACAAGTAATGTTCTTTTCCCTTTGAGATTACTGCTAGCTCTTTTAATTTTTGTCAGTCAAGGCAAAACCTAGTCGCAAATTTGCAACTACTGTCGTTTTTCTAATGGCAAATAAGTAAAGTCTCAAATGCGACTCTATTGGTCGCAATGTCGCGCCCTGCTAGAGTTTCATCCACAGCCTTACAAGTTGAAATAGTTACAATAAAACCATGTTAAAGGGGCAGTGTCATGAGGATTTTGCTGTTTTAGGTCAATTCTGGACCAAAATCATTACTTTGAGGCTTTACTTATCAACAAAATGCTTCTGTAAAGCTATGACGAAGATATCGAATGAATTTTACCAGAGAGGGCTGACCAGTATAAATTTCTTGAGGATCTTTGAAGGTGTAGCATCAAAATTTCAAAAATCTGGCATTTTTTTCAAATATCAATCCATTGCCATCAGAAGCGACAGGAGACAGGAAACAGTTCCAGTACCTTCAAATACATGTAGTCTTTATTAACAAACCTAGACCATTAGTTTTGGAATTCAATTGATGTGAAGACACCTTCTAGATTTTTGTAGAGTTGCCAAATAGCGTGACACTGCCCCTTTAAACTGCATAATAAATTGTGCTCCATGGGTTTTGCTTCGATGATCACAGGCAGCTAGAAGCAAGTAGCTTGAGGTTAAATTATAAACATGAATTAGTAAGAAGTTAAGCCCAGAAATGTATCGTCAAAATTTTATGCAATATTAATCATGGCTTAATATTTTGTTTCTCAGGGGAGCGCCCATACATTTGTGACATTTGCCAAAAGGGATTTAAGCAGTCCAGTGACCTGAAAAAGCATCGTCGCACACACACCTTGGACAAACCTTACAAGTGCCCTATTTGTCCTTCAGCCTTCACCCGTTCTCATCACTGTCGTGGCCACATAAATTCTGTCCACAAGTTCTTCAAATGTGTTTGCGGTGCTCTGTTTACCTCTGAGGAAGCCTTTGAACGACACAAAGAGCTTCATCCTTCAGTATTTCCAGAACAAGCTGATGGTGAGGAAACTCCACCAGAGGTGTCAGATTCTGCACAGATTGCCAGTGAACCAAAAGACAACACCCAAGACGACAACAAGCTACATGAAGAGAATCTGAAATTGGATGTCGCCAACCAGCTACTTGAGCTTCACAAGATAATGCAACACAGGTCCTCGCCAACCAACACCGCAGGCAGTGGGTCAGAAACATTGTCAGACTCGGGGGACGAGGGGAACTCTAACAACAATTCTAACTACAATTCTAAGCAGTCACCAAGCGAGGTGACAATTGTGAAACCACAACCAACTCCAGCTGTTAGCCTAGTCTTGAGTCATGACAATGATCCCAACAGGTGGTCACCAAATATGAGTCACATGGAACAAGCAAGTTTCCTTCCACCAAAACTCACCAGTGAAGGTGTTGAGTCTCATGCACCTCAAGCAAGGTACTGTTACAGTTCACATTCAAATCCTCAAAGTGTGGATTATTTGAGGTTGCCATTCCAAAGCATCAGTCTTGGTGGGAATAGAAACCCATCACGACAAAGAAAAGTTGGACATGTCAGTGTTCCTTCACCTGAAAGACGAAAAAGTCCTCCTTCACCTCAAAGACGAAAAAGTCCTCCTTCGCCTCAAAGACGAAAAAGTCCTCCTTCACCTCAAAGACGGAAAAGTCCAGTGGATCAGTTAGTTAATGGCATCCATTCCGCATTTCGTGATGTTCCCCAACATGCACAATGTATGCCAGGCTTTGTGATGAATGTTGATCCTCAAAGCCAAAGAGGGAATTATGGTCTTTTTGTTGAAAACAGCTTGAGACCAGCGAATTCTCCCAAGGGCAGTGTTGAAGTGTCTAAGACAGCTGAAAGCTTAAATACTGTTCCTTGCCATCGTGTGTCTGTCATTCAATATCATTCCAGCTCACCAAAGCCCGCTATGGATGCAAAAAGTGATGAAAGTTCAGTCCAAGGCACACTACAGGAATGTGATTATAAATTAAGTACTTTGGCATTGTCTAAACCTGCACCTAGGACATTGGCAAATCAGTCTTCTCCTGAACAACCACAGAAGCACCATGTGCCAGAGAATTATAACCTGGCCGTGAATAACGTCAAATATCTGGTTGGTATTCCTCCAGAACGGATTCCCTTTGTACCGCAGAATGCTGAAAGTCCCATGACATTGCAGTGGAGCAAGGAAATGAATGAATTGGTTGGGACGTATCCTTGGCCTCTGAAACAAGAAAAGAACACTCGTGAACAGTTTCTCATGAGGGAACAAGCCCTACGGTTTTCTTACCCAAACCCTTCTTTTGAGAGCAACCAACTTAAAGTTCTCTCCCAAGCTCTTGCACAATCATCAAGAAGCCTGTATAATCTTCACACTTCTCAAGAGAGGTCTGTTGACATGCTGAAATATTTAGCAAGTGAACAAAGCAAACCAAAGGATGCATCAGAGAGAGAAACAGGCTCACCACCAGGTGATGATGATTCCGAGACTTCAGAAGCTTCTGAGTCAGGTGAAGCACCAAATGAGAGAAAACTGTCTAGCAATGGTGCCCAACCGTCACCATCTTCAGACTCTTTAGGAGGTGAGATTTCCTTCAAGCCACAATTTGTCACACTAAGTTACCCTCTCACTATAAAACCCCTTCTTACATGTATATTAGACACAAAAAATTGCTTGAATGCTTTTGTCAGAAATATTATTTCCTCTCCTGGGCACGAAACACAGGTCCAAGGTCATTGTTTTATCAATACTGGAACAACCCTGACCCCTTCCTAGTGCTAACCTTAGGTCTAGATGCTGCACTAAGACAATGTTTAGGTTTTAGGTTAGTAGTAGTAAAGGTTTAAGGTTGTTCCAATAATGGTGAAAAAATGACCCATGACCTGTATTTTAGACCCGCCATTGACTTGCAGATGCACTGAAAATTCAGTGAACAAAGAAAAACAAACTATCCTAAAGATCAGATATTATTAGTCAAATATTGTTTGTGTCATTTGCTAAAATGTGAATGTTCACAGTAATTTTTTTTGCAACAACATTTGAAGTAGTTTGTCTGTACTTTTTTATTGCTTTAGAGCAAAAGGACTCATCAGACAGTTCTGTTCACCACTGTGAAGTCTGCAATAAGACGTTCTCTCGTTCCAGCCTTCTGAAGCAGCATTCTGTCATCCATATGGGTAACAAGCGATTTAAGTTCCGTTGTGAGGTGTGTGGCAAGATGTTTCGTACACGTAGCCACCTGCGTGATCATACGCGTATACACACAGGTATGTTGACTTTCATGACTCGGCATATTACAAACACTTAAATTTATTACTTCTATTAATTTTGTTTTGTTTGTATTATAAATTTATTTCTCCCCTTGATGACATGAATGCAATATTTTAAACAAACAATTATTATTGTAGTGAAAAAGAGGTGGAAAGGGAAAAATGTAGTAAACTGATTTTATGCCAGATTATTTGATTACCATAAGCATCAATGTTTTGATGTACTAATAAAATGAAAATTGTGCGGCAATTACTGTGCTGTGCTGCAATTACTCTGAAAGAATTTTCCCTTCGGTCGATATTTATTTTTTTGGAATTTTATTCTTTTAGGTGAGCGACCATTCAAGTGCCACATCTGTCAAAAAGCCTTCAAACAGTCCAGTGATCTTAAGAAACACATCAACCTTCACACTGGAGCCAACCAGTTCAAGTGTGAGGAATGTAACATGGAGTTTCGTAGAGCTGACGCACTTCGTAAGCACAAACTGGGGCACAAAGTGGGAAACATGCCCTGTGGACATTGTGGAAAAAACTTTTTGCACATTGGAGCATTAAGGGCACATAGAGCTATGCATAATGGTAAGACGGAAAGTGTACATGTACATATATTTGAAACTTTGTATTGCATTTTGTTAAAACTCTGTTTTGGGTGTTTTATTGTGTTTTCCTGGGAAGCCTTACAGTCCAGCAGCTACTAGTCTACATAAGGTTTGAGAATCAACTTCAGCAGTGTATTGTGCGGCTTTATTATTTGATCCAAGGGCGAGGAAATCTCACCAACAGAGAAAGACCTTAACAAAGCCTAGTTAAAGATTAAGCCCATTGGGTCCTAAGGCCTGGTGTGAGACAATTCAAATAAGGAATTGATAGGATGGACTGTCAATCGGTTTTCCTTTACAGGTTACTGCATGCCAAGCAATTTTGTTATGCCACACCACCAGTTTGTCGGCACCAGATTTATACTCTTAAAGTGTAGAGAGGCAAGTGTCCTGAGGGTTAAAGTTTCTTGTTCAAGAAGTCAGCTCAATTACTCCAGCATCTCAGGGCTCCTTCTGTGGGTACCGGAGCACAGATTACGTAATACGATAGTGATAAACTACAAACAAAGACTAATCCCAAATGACCAAAAATACAGAGCTTTCCAGTACCTGCAGAAAGACCCCATCTCAGGCTACTGTACCTCATACTAACCTGTATCAATCAAATACAAGCTTGTTTTTACAGTGAATTTGACTCCCGTCAATTTTGTCCCAACAGTTCAACCTGTGAAAGCAAGCAGATCCTTTCACCGCTGTAACTACTGTTTCAAGACATTCACAAAAGCAGAGAGCTACAAGGTTCACATTGAGGAGCATACTCGAGAGCAGGGTGGAGCAGTTGTGCTGTTTGACTGCAAGATCTGTTCCATGAAGTTCTTCACCGAGGTTGAATTCCAAGATCATATGAATATTCATAATGGCAACCGCCCGTACAAGTGCTTTGTTTGTGAAAAAGAATTCTGCATTGCTGAACATCTGCAAGATCATGTCAGGCTTCACTCTGATGCAACTTCACGTGTCAGATGTGAAGAAGGCAACAATAGATTTCAAATGCCAGAGGATTTAATGAGGCATTCAGCAATACATGCTTGATGTCAAGAAGGTTTAAGTTTATGTAGTTAATGTACACTGTATCATATGAAATTTGTCAATCTTAGATGTATAATGTCTGAGTTTGGAAGTACATGTGTATCAACATTGACATGGTGTGTTGATTAATGGGCAGCAAGGACAAAAATTGGACTTTACCAACTTGAATTGCTGATCTGATCTGAATAGCAATAACAACTATTCTTTATGCCTCGTTTTGAAATACTTGCTTTACTTATCTGATAGGAAGCAAATCAGCAATCCCAGTTGGTTTGGTTTGAGTTTTATCCCTGCCTAATGTTTCTTAACCTTTTAACTTTCTTTCCCTCAGAATTTCAAATCGTTATAAGCCAGACATTGCTGACAAGGCACAAATCTCTATTACTTTGTCAAAAAATCTTTTGTTAGCCAGTATATCACTGGCATTAGCAGTCTTATCAAGGCTATTGATACACGGTTGGTAACTTACAGCAACAAATACTTTAGAGGCACTATTGACAGGTCAAGAAATCTTGTATTACATGTAATGGTAACATTACATAATTTGTGATAGTCAGTATTGACAAATGCACCCATTTCATGAACCCTCTGAGTGTGTTTGGTTGTGTAGTGAAGGCTAAATTTGTAAATAGTAACAATGTTATTAGTACATTGATAACAGTTATAATTTTATTAATATATTACAAACTTTGCTATTCTGCCCAGAAATTATTATTTTACTATCTCGTAATTGTAAAAATCTGTCTATATCTCTGTTAAGAAAATATGATTATATTAGAAAGTTATTTCATTTAGTTCTTCTGATAGGAAATCAAATCCATGTCTCTGTGGAAAGCAAGTTTGTGATTGTTCATAATAATTATTAGGCTGAAAGACTTCACTTGTATAGTTAATAAAGATTTCATTTATATATAAATTGTGTTAGCCACTATAGACCCTAGTCATAAATAGCTGCCAATTTAAATTCTTTTGTATGCATTTAAATTAGCCCAATTAACCTCTTTTAAGAGTAAAAATTCTTTTGAACTATCAACTCAAAAACAAGGTCATTTGGGTTGTATTTAATACAAGTTGATAAAAGAATTTTTAATTGGCAGCCATTTCTGAAGGTCTATAATGTAGTATTATGACATATTTGGCAGTGATCAAACTTTTACCAGTGATAATTGTAATTTGAAGCTTGTTTTTAGAAGAGATTGCTTGGGGTGAACCATTCCAGATTATCCTTTCAAATGAACTCTTACCATAGACTTCAGATTGCAGTTCTAAAAAAGATACTGTATTATCCTGGCCTTGGGATCAATCTTCTACTTTGAATTCAGAGTTAAATAATATTTCTTCAAATTGGCAGAGGACAACATGCTGGGTATTTTAAACTATTCAGTAGCTTTAATAATAGTATGCTTGTCTAGGGCGAGAACCTTAATCAATGTGTGGATGATATTATTATTGAAACTTATTAATATGTACCATATAGATTGTGGTTACATCTTGCATTTAATTTATTGTCAAAAGTAGTTACTGAGTACATTATTTGGTCGGCAGGCCGACCTTTTCTTCATAACTTTAGTTTAATTTATTAGGTAAGTAACTTATAATCATATCCAGAATAGGATTATTTTAGTCATATGCAATGATTTTCAAAAGCAGATTTAGAGTTAAACAGATTTTAAAGTTCCTATCCACATCGACAAAAGCATTTCCAAGTCTGCTAAATAATACAAGTAGTTTAATATCCAGACTCTTACACAGTTGAGATAAGCATGACACAAGAGCTTCATGAACATACACAAGAAAACAAGTGTTCCTGCTCTCAAACGAGATCTGAGCAGAAACACAATCCATTGCCAGTATGTAGCTGTACATCTACCTAGAAGCTAATTGCCGGTCAGAGTTTTTGACCAATCAGAGACCACTTGTAATAGTTGTTAGTGCAGTTGTCAGTGAGTCGACGTGCAATTGTGGTGAGTCACTTCTGATTTGTATCAATTGACTCTTGGGTTGTTTGTGTGTTTTAACTAAGAGTATTTGATCACAGCTCAGCTGCAGCGACAGCTATTCCACAAGGTTAATATTACATGTATGCCATAGGTTTGAATTTTAGCTTGGCCTGTCTTGGGTGCCTGACACTGAGAAAAAGCAGTTGACTTTGGTGTTGATAGTAATATTATTGGACAGAATACTGTACAGTGCAAGGTGAAATCAGTCAGTAATTTATTGAAATTACCAGCATGTTTACTTCCTGAGTTGTAAGATGCAAGGACCCATTTATCCCTAACTATAACAAAACAAGAGGTTGTTGGTTATAAAGCAATAATGCCATATTTTATCAGTTAAACCAACAGATAAACAGAAAGAACCCATAAGTGAGGCATGTAATAACTACCAATACATGAAGTTTGTGGCCACTTAAAACAATCCAATCACTGGGACTTGTAATAGTAATTAAACAACCATTTGATCATGGTTAAATTACAAGAGTAGGTAATGGAAAGTTCAAAAGTCATATTAGCGTGGGGTAGCAACAGTAAAAGTTCAACTTTAGATGCTAGACAATAATTTGTTGGCATGTTGAGATTATATGAAATAAAGTGACATCTGATGTTCAATGTTGTGAGATCATTTGACTTATTAGGCTCTCCCTATTCTCAGTCTGTTTTCACCTTTTGTTTGGAGGCCTCAAAAAAATCCGAGTGTTTTGCAGTTTCACTCCATGGACACTTGATGAATGGGAACAAACAGGAATTTCCCAAGCTATCATCATGGGGGGAGTGGATTTGCATATATGAAAGGGGCTGGGATGCCCGTCACAAATTTTGAATTAAACCCCTTAGGAGGCCGATCTGAGCGTGGCACAAGCTTTATTTGACCCCTTGAAGATACTATGTTATGGTCTTCTTCAGATATTTATGTTAAAGAGAACTTTGATTATATGAGTCGAGTAAGTAAAACAAGTTAAAAATATATAAATTTTTACATTTCTTCGCATGCAAACTACACCCTAAGCGAAACAATGAGTATCACCATGCCTTTCGTAAGCGAGTCCACCCCGCCCCCCTCCAGGCTAACAGCTCCACTTGTTTCATAGGGCACCAATGCTTGCATAAGGCTAGCCCGATTCTCAGACAGTCCAGGTTGCTCACAGCCTAGCACTCTCTCTGGAAAGGGAATGAGGAAGTACGTGGCTGTGAGCGACCCGGACCATCTGAGAATCAGGCTAGCGATATGGCAATAAGCATAGCACGTTTTATAGTATAACAACCTACTCAACACAAGACAGAAACTTTATTGTCTCACATTTTTAATCTATATATAACATGTTATAACATGTAATGATGAATTTTCTGATATGTTTTACAAAACCACAGACTAGGGATTTTGAACTATAAATATACAAATCATGGCCACTTTCGTACCAATAGTTGACCAGAAAAATCCCAACAACAATTATAGTATTTATATCTTCATACAAATAGTGTGTTAATTTGCTACAACTTGCAAGTAATGGAGTGTAACGCATCCAGTTAAAAAAAAAAGTCTGTCCTATTACTGTCAATCAAAATTAGTGTGTCATTCTGGAAAACTTGCGTATGAAAACCATGGAAGGGTTCTGTCTGGTCAAGAGGGGATGAAAGAGGGGAAAATCCAACGTCTTTCAAGTCAAAGAAAAAAAATGCGAGAGATGGATGAATTACTTTTGGAACAACATAATGTAAAATGTTTATTTTGTTCCAGAAAATACCCACACCCCTAGCTCCCATGAATGTTTTTTGGTTGAACAACCCATTCATCCGGAATTACCAGTTCTAGTTCACATCGTCCTTTTAGAATTTTGTCCTTTAACCGTAGGAATTTTTAACAACCTCCTTGGGGAAGGTACAGATATTTCCTGGAGTCACATTGTATATTTTACTAACCAATAATATTATTACGTAGCATACACATAGCCAAAGCATTTTGAAATGCCTGGTGTATTTATTAGACACACCCTAACTATATTCTTGTTAATTTGTACATTTAGTCAGACATTTGATGTCTGTTATCAACTGCATGTTCTAATTTAGTTTGAAACTATGAACTCTAATTTCTTTTAACTGAAAGCACTGATTATCTAACAAGACAATCTAAAATGGCCATTTTACATGTAGTTTGGAAACTGAAGCCCTGTATGGTACAGCAAACTGAAAGTTGCACAGCTTAGCTAAAAACAAAGTAGCAAATCAATGAACTTCCAGATGTTTTAAAAACACGATTTACAACAATGTGGCATATGGAACATTTATCGTCAAATAAATATATAATAATTTTAATATGCCCAGTCAAGAGTAGCAGCGAATACTGCATTAAAATGGAATTATAAATGATAATAATAATAATACTGTCCCATTATTGTATGTGTGGAACATCGTCATTCAGTTGGAAAATGTGCCCTCTAAAGAGCTGCCCAATAAAATACTCTGATAATCCAGTGTGGTGTTGTGAAAATTCTCAACTACACATCATTGCACTCCTGCGGCAGTAACTTTTCCTGTTGGAGCCAACGCCTCGAGCATGGCTGCTGTCATGCCACTGAGGTCATACTCATGCCGCCAGGCCCAGTCCTTTCTTGCATTACTGTCCTCCAAAACCTGGGGCCAACTATCAGCTACAAGCAAGGGATATATATACTTTAGATGCATCTCAAATTATTATTATAATAAGTGACTGGATTACAAAACCCCTAACTTACTACTATGGCCCTAACATGTCATTTCAAGAAAATAGATCACACTACTCTGTGCACTAAGGGAGATGAGGTGGCCTAATAATAAAGGACTGATGTGCTGGGCTCTGGGCTGTCAGCTCTTCAGCTTGGAGCCCATGTATTGCGTGCTTGCAACCGGCAAGACACTACTCTCACACTGGCTCTCTACACCCAGGGCCAGGTTGTTCGAAAGTCAGTTAACACCAACCCAGGATGATGGACTAAAAGTCAATAACCATTAAGTATTGTAATGTAAGTTGTTTTAAAGATGTTTCTCACTGCTTATGTTTTGTGCAGTTTGAGATTATTTAAGTGAAAATTCTCGCCAATCCTGGGTTAGGTGTATAGATGGGTACTGCCAAATTTAATGTTGGGCTTAGCCCAGCTGCAACAGACCAGTAATCTATCTAAGGGGGAGAAGAAATACCCTCGTTGGTACAAACCGAGAGAAAGACAATCTCTGGCTGCATGCACTACTTGGCCCAATGTAGACCCATTTTACAGTACGTGCATCAAAGCCATGATCTCAATAAAGCTTAAATTTAAAGCATCTTTGTACTACATAAAAAGCAAAAAAAAATAGAGATTAATGCACCTACCTATAGCTTGCCTTTCATCAGGTTCATATTCCATTTTCAGTGTTGGGATAAACTTCTTCAACTCATCTGCTAGTTCTTCAGGTGTAAAGCTTATAGCACTGATATTGTATGTGCGCATGTTTAGCTTTTCTGCAGGTGCTTCCAGCAACTCAACAGTTGCCCGCAGACAATCAGGGAGATATATCATTGGCATTCTAGTATCATGGCGCAGATAACATTTGTATTTTCCAGTTCTTAGCGCCTCGTGAAAAATGTGGACAGCATAGTCAGTAGTGCCACCCCCTGGGGCAGTTTCTGCTGAGATGACTCCTGGGAATCTTGCAGAGCGAAAGTCCAAACCAAACTTGTGATGATAGTACTATGAAGAAAAAAACAACACCAAGTGAACACTAATGTTTGTCATATCTTGGTGTTTGAGAGATGCAATATCAGAATGGCTCAATAGTTACATTTAGCAGATTGGAGTTGAGATAGGGTAGTCTAAGTTTGGATGCTAACTGGAGACATTATGTTGTATTATTGCGTGAGACACTTGCATTTCATAGTGCATTGTGCCAGAAGGAGGAAGGGGTGATATTTTAGATTCACATTCCAACCTAGGGTAAGTAGCTAATATTATAATTCTAGTTGCTTTGTGCCATCAGGAAACTGGATGTGAGCTCTTGCAGTCTAGGTCAGTTTGGCCCGAGTATACTTTATAAAGCGAATTTGTTCCAGTGTGTTTACCTCTCCAAGAAGCTCCATGTGAACTTTAGCTACCCCATAGATTGTTTTAGGCCTCTGAATTGTTAGATCAGGAGTTGGGTTTGATGGGGTTTCAGGACCAAATGCTCCAATTGTGCTTGGGCAAAACAGCCGTAAATTGTTTCTGCGGCACAGTTCAAGGATGTTGTGGACACCCTCAACATTGACTTGTAGAGCTTGGGACACATTCTGTTCACCAACAGCACTTAGAATGGCACTGAAATGTACCAACCAATCAATGCGCTCATTGACTACAATGGACTGCAGGTTTTTTAAGTCCAGAATGTCGGCATACAAGTATGGACCTGAAAAAAAAAATCAAATTTAAGCAAACTTTAACAACATGGTTATTTTAGACAGAAATACATGATAATGATCACTCAAGTGGAACAGGAAGTCTACACTGTACTCATCATTTGCATGCAGTTTTCTGTTCTAAATGAAACTGACGAATGACTACACAGTAAATGACGAATGACTTACGTAGTAAATAACAAGTCCTTCCAACACCCCCTCCCTGGCCCCCAACCGAAAAAATGTTTTCAACAAATCGTTCATCCTGAAAGACTTGCCAAAAATTTCAAAATTATCTCAGAGATGTTCTGAAGCTCAAAGAGGGGCTTTGCACCTCTCCCTCTTTGTTGTACCTGAATAACAGGGCCCAATGCAGGATTTGTCAGTGCCCAGCTGTTCAAGATACATACAAAGTATCAATCCCAGGTCACATACTATTCCACAGAAGAGTATTTCACAAACTCATCTACACTAATCCACTGGAGAAAACCTCCCACAGGTTTTGTGGAACAAGAGAACATGATTGTATTTTAAGGCAACAAGGGATATTCTTGTAGGATCTGAAAGGATATCTCTACTTAATTAAAGGGAACTTTGAAAGTGAAGAATGATCATCCCAGTAAATTTTCCAACTTAAACAACGGGAAAGAAGAAGCCTAAAAAACTCAGGGCTTCCATGGGATTCAAACCAGTGACCTCCACGATACTGGTGCGATGCTCTACCAACTGAGCTATGAAGTGGCTTCATAGCTTAAATTGGACAATTATTTTACTGCTATGACCATCATTCTACAACTGCAGTTCAATTATTTATATATACTTCACATTAAAGGGATCTTTGACAAAATAGTTTTGGGAGGAATAGAATTTGTCAATAGGGAACAAGAAGAAAAAGTGAAACATGTTCACCCCTGGCAGACCCTCACTGGATAGTGTATTATCCAGTGGATAGAGCTATCTAACATTTGAACAACTTGGGCCAGACCCCCCAGGGGCACTCTGTAAATCATTGAGTAGGCGTGGTGTGCCATAGGGACACTGAAACCATTACCCATACTATATCATGATCAGCTTAATTTTGCAACCCTGTTCTAGACAAGGCATTGAAAAACCCTACACTATTCTAAATCAGCTATTTTCCATGCAGAAACATGCTAACTCTTGTGGTTCAACTAAAAAATGTCTTCCGATGTCACTTTTGAGTTTCGGTTTCTATTATTAGAGCTCTGGGTAAACAACTCTGATCGAGACTAAATTATTCATACACTAGCCAATTTTCTGATAAACCATGACCTACTCTAGACCAGAATTGCTTGATCTCTGTACCAGGTATCTCAGACTGAAGTGTCTGAAAACCATACCCTACAGAGTGGCACATGTAAATACAGTAGCCATATAGCTTAAATGCTGGAGTACCCTGGCACCCAGGTGGTGAGATCATTAACCAGTTAAGTAAATAGAAAGAAAGAAAGAAAGAAAGAAAGAGAGAAAGAAAGAGAGAAAGAAAGAAAGAAAGAAAGAAAGAGAAGGAGACTCACCGGTTTCCAAAACATCCCAAGATGCCTTCGCAATGTCTGACATGATGACATTATCTCTTCCATATTTTTCTCTAATAAATAACAATGAAAATTAGTGAAAAAAGAGAAAAATTAATCAGTTAGCAATAAACTATTTTCTTCAGTAAGACCACAGCCTGCTTGATCCAATACATGAACTGAAAGAACTTTGGGCATTCTAATCTTGTTGAAGTAGCTTTCACCTTTTCTAGAAGATTGACATTACATTAGCGCAAGATCTATGATCCAAGAGAGGTGAATGGTGAGGTATGTACTAGTTATATGTAATATTTTATGAGGTTGTTCTTCTGAACAATTCAAGAGACAATGAACTGGTACTTTCACGACCACATAAACTGAAAGCTTTGAGTGTTGAGTCACCTGCTTGTTGAGTAAAATTTTCGATTTCATTTTTTACAAACTCAGTGCACTTGCCCTATTCAGTTAAACTTCAAATGGCTGTTTTACCATTGGCTTTTTTGTTCAATCACTCGAGCTGGTTTATAAAGCTACGTTTGTATGAATAGCTAACTGAGTAAAACGGTAGCAATTATCTTTACTCTAAGGCTGAGTCATCCATCAATCAATCATTACTCAACATTTCATGCATATTTTAACGAACCGTTTCACTACGTCGCGATGGATCATTCAACGGCACACTTAGAGGGGGAATAAAGCAAATAATTCACGTCAACGTAAAATGGACGGATTTGACGGCGAAAACAACACAAACAGAAGTGTAAACAACTTTGGTGTTGCGACCGCATGGTTTGGGAAAGCGTAAATTGATGTGGTTCGACAGGGTTCGTGACCGGAACGATCTATAAAACTTACCTCAACATTCTTGCAAGGCCGCGTCCAAGTTGTCCTAAACTTCCTGAAAAAAACAAAACAAAACAAAGGCATAAGGTCGAATAAGTACACTTTCAAGAAACAAAACGAATCTTTAAATCGAGTCTTTCGCCGATTTATCACTTTAATTCAAGGAACGTTGTTCAACGCAATACAGTTACGCTTGACGGTAAGGCGAATACCCTCGAGGCTTAAATTCGTGTTAATAACAGAAACACATCGAAGTTTCTCTTTAATAAATAACCGAAATAGCAGCATGAAAGTCTTACACGACAACACAGACGTTGAAAATGAACCATAATACGCCACAGTACAAAGAGCGGGAAAGGTTGTGATTAACAGCTTATCGCGAGTCTTACGTACCCGTGATTAAAATTCGAGGCGAATCTTTCTTGACGGCCGAGTAAAATGAACGGCTTTTCCCGAGGACATTTTCGCTCACACAAGCCAAGTGACCCAATTTTAAGCTTCTCGTAAACATTTTCGCGTTCTAGTTAACGATCAAATGATCCGATATACACCAGACTTCTCTTTGTTGTGACCTCATGAATATTCTTATGTACGTATCAGTTCTGCTACGGTCGAGGGCGTATTGGCGGTGTGTCGGGGGTGTGTTGATAGCATCAGCCAATCACATGTCAGAATGAGCTAATTGGCATGCAAAGTGCACCGATGCACGTGCTGTTGCCGCCGCGTGACGTCCACCGGACATGCGACATATGCTTTTCTGGTTTTTCGCCTGTTTTACTCCATATTAAAGGCAAAATACGAGATACAAAAACCCTCAACTTGGCGCGCAACATTGTTTCGTTGCAAGTTTTGGTCGATGTTTCCCCTTTTTCACCGTGCGTAATCAACTTGTCGCGCAACAAAAACATTTGTCGCGGGTTGAAGAAAGTTGTTGCGAAAATTAGGGCGCGGGTCTACTTTGTGCAATAAATTTTGGCTTTGCTGCTCGTTTTTCATCAAACTGACAACTTGGCGCGTAACAAATTTGCTCGCGCTCTGGCAAATCAACCGATCAGAGCGCTGCATTTCTTCGACCTGCAACAAATGTTTCTGTTGCGGATCAAGTTGATCATGGAAGGTGAAAAACGGGAAACATCGACCAAAACTTGCAGCGAAACAATGTTGCGCGACAAGTTGAGGGTTTTTGCCTCTCGTATTTGGCCGCCTTAAGGGAAGGCAGCTTCTCAGGTTAGGTTTCAAGTAATAGATGTCTGCAAACATGAAAGAAATTGTTTCCTATTGCAGGTTAAAAACGCATACGTTTCTCTAATATGACATAAATTCAATATAGGTTTGCAACGAGTTTCAGGCTTTGCTCCTGGGATAGGGTGTTGCCCATGATGCCTCGACGTTCCCTGCCCGACATTTCATGAAAAAAGAATTACTTCACAAGGCGATAATGCTTGGAGAAAGATATGTCGCAACCAAATGCCACTGAGGACAAGTTACATAATCAAGTACTCTTCTCAAACTGCCGGAGGGGTTTAACGCTGGAGTTATCTGCTGGGAAGTTATGGGTCATCAGGTTCTCGGAAGCCATAGTACACATAGTACACACTATGATTCGTGCGTTTCTTTAAGAAAATCCAAGATTGGATTCTTAACTCCGAAAGAATCCGAAAGCGGATTTTGTGCTTATTTATTAAATAGATTAATCCAAGATCACTCAGATCATGGTGCGTCAATGGAACCTGTAATTTCAGGCCTTCATATCTCATTTTTAAGAAATAGTCGCTTTGTTTTTCATCTGCACTTCTTTTGTTCTTGATCTCAGGGCTAGGGACATTGTTTGTTCTTTACCAATTGTTTCGTTTGGCCAATAACAAAGAACATTGTCAACAGTGCTGGTCGCCCCGAATCTACGTAATCTGTCTCTTGTGAAACATGTTGTTTGATGCACTTTCTCGCTCTTTTTTATCATTTGTGTTAATTTAATCATGATTACTCTTTTGCTTGCTTTTCTATTCGAACGATGCCTGAGGGGAAAAGAAAAATTGATCGAAATAGCGGGGATTCAAGATAACTGGGTCAGCATAAAAAATTGAAAATAACAAGTGAGACTAATGGGAGTTGTTTTTTATTGACCAAGGTTCGGTGGACGAAGTTCATCACAGTAAAAGACTGAAGTATAATCAAGTTCAAATGTGTTTTTCCAGTTAAGGCCTGTACTTTAAGACCTTTAATCTGTCCTGTAATGAACTTTGTCTTCCGACCCTTGGTGGCGAGGAGGGGAGGGAGGGGGGGGGGGGGGGGAGGCCTCCAAAACGGGGCTGTTTTTTTTTTTTTTTTTTTGGGTTTTTATTTGGGGGGGGGGCAACATAAGGTGC
>Ga0126343_10000075_pt1 | contig 26846 bp, 14 predicted proteins | sample Cyp2metagenome_FD_92531 | JGI IMG/M metagenome (GOLD analysis project Ga0126343, IMG submission 92531) | Coral microbial communities from Lord Howe Island, Old Settlement Bay, Australia - Cyphastrea 2 metagenome | ecosystem: Host-associated > Invertebrates > Cnidaria > Coral ...
ATTGAGAGCCTCACGTAATAAGTATCAAAAAACTAGAGCTTGGTACTGTGATATTTGCAACAATGGTAAGAATTATTTAATGACAAATAAACCACAACATCTTAGAACAAAAAAACATCAGTTAAATGCTCAATTAGCTGAAGCATTAAATAGAAATTTAATTAAACTTTAAGCATAAAATTTATAATTATTATCTTTTTATACTTAAAAAAAAATTATATTTTATAATAATATAAAGAGATGTCTAAAAAAGATATCTTAAAATTTAGTAAGACATTATTAGACAAGCCAATCAATCTAACACGTAAATGAATAGTCCGTAATAATAAGTTGGCTTTAGAACCATTACCAAAACCTCTAGAGCCAACAAAATACATTGCTCAGAAACCAGTTCCAAAACTACGAAAAAAAGCACCAGTTTCTTTACCAAGAAAAGTAAGACCTAGACCAGTAGATAGAAAGGTAAGTAAGCTAATTAGTCTGATTAAACCCTACTATAGTCCAGAAAAAATTGAAAAATTTAAGAAAGGATTTCTAAAGAAAGCTGAGATCACTAAGATAAAGAAAGCTCTTAAAGGTAATCTAGCTAATTATGAATTCTCTATTATGAATGATAGTGATCCATCAGTCCAATTATTAGATACTAGAAAAATATTACAAGAAAAGTTATCTAGTTTATTAAATGAAAAGAAAGGATTAAAATTTGGTCTTACTCTTAAACCTAGAATGAAAAAAGAGACTGAAGATGGAGTTATTTATCGTGAACCTTATTTTAAATCAAAAGCAAAAACAATTACTCATCCTGATATGATTAATGACTTAATTAGGGAAGCTGAAGAAGAGATCCTAAATAATATATCTGATTGGATCTCAGAGGGTTCTAATTGGGTAATAGAACTAATCTTAGATCATTATCTTAATATTATCGAGTATACTCCCTTGAGAGGTTCATCTTAACTTCCTCTTACAAAAAAATTACAAAATTCAATGTTAGGTCTTATCAATCCCAAAAATTTAGATGATAATGAATGCTTTCGTTGGTGTCATAATAGGAAATTAAATCCAGAGAAAGTACATCCTGAGAGAATCAAAAATTCTGATAAAGAATCTGTTAAAAGAATTAGACTATTCTGGAATTACTTTTCCAGTCTCTTATAAAGATTACAATAAAATTGAGAAACAAAATCAGATTAATATTAATGTCTTCGGTTATCTAGGTTTTTCTATCCAATTTATTTATCAAAAGAAAAATATGATAATTATTCGGAAGTTTGATATATATTGAAGAAGAAAAGAGTCATTATGTCTTAATCACTGATTTTGATCGATTAATGAGTACTTTTACTAAATATAAAGCAAAAAAACATTTTTGTATGCGTTGTTTGCATTGTTTCTCCGGTAAAGAACTATTAGAAAACCATGGTCTAGATTGTTTCGCTTTAAATGGTACACAAAAGATTGAATTACCAAAACCAGGTAGTAATATATTTTTCAAAAACTATTATAAAATGGAACCTGTTCCTTTTATTATTACTGCTGATTTTGAGGCAGTGACAAAAAAGATTATTACTTGTAGTCAGAATAATGATAAATCTTTTACAGATCCTTATCAAGAACATCAACCATATGGATATGGTTATAAAGTTATTTGTCGTGGAGATCGGAGTTATTCCAAACCATTCCAATCTTGTCGTGGAGAAGATGTGATTGAGAAGTTTATTGAAAATATCACTAGTGAAGCTGAATCTTGTAAAGAAATTGTTAAAAAACATTTTAATAAGCCATTGATAATGACTGCAGAAGATGAATTAGATTTTCAGAATAGTATTCATTGTTATATTTGTGAAAAAAGATATAAAATTGAAGAACGTTATCCAGAAGAATTTAAAGATAAAAAAATAGAAAACATTCCAGTCAGAGATCATTGCCATATCACTGGTAAATACCGTGGCTCAGCTCACAAATTTTGCAATATAAATTACGAATAGATCCTGAAAAATTAAAAATACCAATAGTCTTTCATAATCTCAAAGGATATGATAGTCATTTCATTATTAAAAAATTAGAAAAAAATACTAATATTAGTGTTATTGCTAATAATTTTGAGAAATATATCACTTTTAAAATTGATAATATTCAATTCATTGACAGTTTTCAATTTATGAGTTCATCTCTTGACCGATTAGTAAGTAATTTACCAAAAGATAAGTTTATTTATCCAGATCTTGAGTTTAAAGATCTCCAACCCTTCCAATTAGAATTATTAAAAAAGAAAGGAGTTTACCCTTATAAATACATTGATTCTTTTAGTAAATTTGAAGAAACTTGCTTACCAGATAAAAAATAATTCTTTAATGATTTAAACAATACCAAAATCTCAGACTCAGAGTATCAGCATGCTAGAGAAGTTTGGGACGCTTTCAAGATTAAAATTTAGGTGAATTTCATGATTTGTATCTCAAAACAGATGTTTTACTCTTAGCAGATGTTTTCGAAAATCTTCGAGATAAATGTCTAGCTTGGGATGCTGCTCTAAAAAAGACAAAAGTAAAATTAGATTTAATCACAGATATTGATATGCAATTATTTATTGAGAAAGCCTTTCGTGGTGGAATCTCTTATATAGCACATCGATATGCTAAAGCAAATAATAAATATCTGCTAGATTACAATCCAGAATTAGATGATTCCTATCTAATGTATCTAGATGCTAATAATCTTTATGGTTGGGCAATGTCACAACCTCTTCCTACTGGTGATTTTAAATGGTTAGAATTCAACTTCTTAGGAAAAGATTTGCCAAGTTTAGATGAAAAAGGTTTAGAAAAATTAGGAATAAAATTAAAAGCTAAAGAAAAAGATTATCAATTATTTTCACACACTGCTCTCTGTAAAGAGATACCAGAAAAAGGTCTATTTTTAGAAGTAGATTTAGAATATCCTAAAGAATTACATAATCTTCACAATGAATATCCTCTCGCACCAGAAAAGAAGATTATTACTGATGATATGTTTTCAGATTATGCTAGAGAAATAAAAGAAGAACATTCAATCTCTAGTGGAAAAGTTCCAAAACTAGAGACTACTTTATTAGATAAAGAAAAATATGTCACAGATTATCGAAATTTAAAACAAGATTTAGAACTTGGACTCCGAGTAAAAAAGATACATCGAGTTTTAGAATTCTCTCAAAGTACTTGGTTAAAAGAATACATTGATTTCAATACTGAGATGAGAAAAAAAACTAAGATTAGTTTTGAAAAAGATTTCTATAAACTAATGAATAATAGTGTCTTCGGTAAAACAATGGAAAATCTTAGAAAAAGAGTTAACATTGAATTAGTAACTGATGAAAAGAGACTAAATAAGCTATCTGCTAATCCTACATATGTAAGTAGTAAGGTCTTTAATGAAAATCTAGTTGCGGTACATACCAAAAAAGAAAAGTGATTATTAGATAAACCTTCTTATGTAGGAATGTGCATTCTAGACTTGAGTAAAACTCATATGTATGATTTTCATTACAATTATATCAAGAAAAAATACCCTGATAGCCAGTTACTTTTTACTGATACTGATTCACTTTTTTACTAGATCGTGAGTGAGAAAGATATTTATGAAGAGTTCTGGGTAGATAGACACCTATTTGACAATTCAGACTATCCAAAATCTTCTAAGTATTTTTCTAATGATAATAAAAAAGTAATCGGTAAGTTTAAAGACGAAGCAGCTGGGCAACCCATTCTTGAGTTTGTAGGTTTGAAAAGCAAAATGTATTCTTATCTGACGGGTGAAGAAGAACATAAAAAAGCAAAAGGAGTAAAGAAAAATGTAGTTAAAAAAGAAATTAGGCATAATGACTATAAAAATGTCTTATTCAATAATAAAAGAATGCATCACCAAATGAATACCATTAGATCAGAATCTCATCAGATTAATAGTCATCACATTAATAAAGTATCATTAAGTCCTTATGATGATAAGAGATACCTATTAGATGAAGTTACTAGTCTAGCTTATGGACATTATCTAATTGATGATAAATAAAGAAATTGATTTAACTAAAAAATAAGTATTCTAAAAAAATTAAAAAAAATAATATTATAGATGAATCAGTATTCTTTAAACAAGCGTCTTTTTGAGCTAAAAAGAATTAGACTTGAAACAGAACTTCAAATTTTTGAAAATGAAACTCAATCAAAAAAGTTAAAAGATAATTCAAAGGAAAAACGAGATTTATATGATATAAGAACAAAAAGTAGATCTAAAATTGAAAGATTAGATTTAGAAACAAAATAATTAAATGACTTAATTGAAGTAATAGGTTCAATTTATTGGAATATTAATGAATTATATGATAAAGATTATTGGTTAGCCGCATTTTTTAAGAATACAAAATCTTATTTAAAAAAATGAAGCTGCCCTCGCTAATTTCGATAGAAAATGGGGGTTAAGTAAAGTTAAGTTTAAGCGTTTGTGCTCGGTTTTTAGTGTACAGAGAATTTCCACGCTTAATGCGTCTGCGGACAGTTTTTGAAGATAAGTTTCTTAATTTTGGTACGCAAACATTTTTATGCGTACGCTTAAAATCGAGAATTTTACGCTAAAAACTTTGGATTAAATTTTCGATTAAATTTTTTCAATTAAATTTTTTTTTTTTGAAGCGTACGCAAAATGCGTCTGTCCTGGCTCCCCTAATTTCCAATACTACTGCAGTCCCTGTCTGGAGCCCGTACTTGATTAAGGATATTGTGGCTCTAGGGAAAGGTTCAACGAAGAGCTTCGCTACTCGCTGTAAGCCAGAAACGTGGCGAAATGAGTTACGAACACCGTTGCAGCTTACTAAAATGGCAAACACTAGAGAAGTGGGGAGAATTGTTATCTCTGGTTAAATGTTATAAGAACCTCTCTTTCCCAGATTTCTTTGAGTTTGCCAATACTACGCGTGCAAGACTGTAACCACGATTATAAACTTTACCTGAGAAGAGCGGTTTGTAATTGTTACAAATATTCTTTCTTCATAAGCATTGCGAGGAAATGGAATGACTTGCCAGGATACATCGTACATGCCTAATCATTGCCTGTTTTTATGAGTAGACTTAAAATTTATTTGCATATTTATTGAATTTACTGAATCAGTAGCTATTTTATCTATATAACCTTTTGTAAGTCTTTTATTTAGGAAAATTGTTTCAGTACAGGGTTAACCTTACGATTTCCCTTTTCAGGATGTATTTATATTTGTGTTGTACTTCCTGAATAAGATGTTATGTTATGTTCGAGTTGAACACGAGAAGATAAAATTTATATCCACAAGCGGGCATGTAGTATTCTGTTTATTATATTTACATACTAATAACGATGTTTTTGACGACTTTCCGAAGATTTCCGACCACTTTCCGAAGATTTCCAAAGATTTTCCAAAATTGTCCCGAAGGCTTGACGAACGTCTCCGAACATTTTTGGAACATTTTCCGAAGTTTGCCGATGATTTTCGGAGGAGGTACCAATGATGTTTCGCTCATACAACACCACTTCTGAGTACTTTTTAAGCGTTTATGTAGCTATAGCAATGGCAATCTTAAGACTTGTGACAACAACTTGATATTTTTACACGTCAAAATATCGTATTTTAACGTGTGAAAATATATGGATTTTATCAGTAGCAGAAATCCTAATAAAACGCTGGTGTTTATATAATAATTACTTTTATTATATAAACACCAGTGAAATACAAGGTGAGCTTTCGTGCGTAAGTATATAATAACCCAAGTTATTCTCGCATTTTAATTGGTTCTCACCTATGATCTATTAGAGGACAGATGCACGATTGACGTCATCATTACAAAATTTTTCTTCTGCGTTTTAAAATGGCGGAAAGTTTTGAGAATTAGGTAATATTTTACACGATGGGAGAAAGATAAGAACAAAAAAAGTATTGTCGAGGCATTAAACAGGTACGAGAAGCATAGCCTAGCAGGAAAAAGGAAGATAAAGCCGTTTTCTTTCTTAGAAAATGGCTCAGAAAAAAGATCCTCGAGCAGTCCGCAGTCCAGCGAGACAAAACAAACACAAAATTGGTCTTGGTAGGCTGAGAACTATTGCCTAACAAACCCAATAAACAAAACGTTTATGAGATTGATTCATTTAATAAATTCAACTTTTCTCTGTTGCAAGAAATTCTTGACACCCTGATTGATGTTAGAATTGCGAAGCATCAAAACATCACTTCTTCAAATCAGATAAAATAAACACATAACTTTGTTTTCCGATGTGAAAGTTCCAGTCCGTCTCACGGCACAGCAGCGAGTAAAGTACAGCTTACAAAAGCTCACGGCCAACGGTATCGCAGCTGAAAGGTGTCTCTGATACTATTTCAAACTGAATCACCGACCACAGGGAACACAAATTGCCATCGTCACTTACGCCTCTTTCCGTTCAAAACTCGAATCGAATGGCCTCCAGGCTGACCGCAATCGCAAGTTTTCCGAGCGTATTTTCCAACTCCTGTAATATTCAGGGCAATATCCAAGCTTTTCTGCTTATTCAGCTGATCTAATGACAAAAACTGACTCGACTTTTCCAGCATTTTCTTTGAGAATTGTAGATTGCGCAGTTCAATTCTTGCTTCGCTGTAAGTTTTCATTCCACGAGAAGCGACACCCGAGTCAAGTTTGACAGTGGCGTGATTTGCCTGAACCAATCACAACTTTTTGCCAACGCACAGCAACCAATGGGATTCTTCATTTTGTATAGATCATAGATGACGCCAAATGGCTCTTTTTCGTGATTTTCAAAATGGAGAGCGCCCTACTTTTGCCCGCCTTATGTGAAATAAAGCAGCTTTTATGCGTACAAAACTTTATTCTTTATTATATAAAACAAATAGATTCCATGTTGCCGTGCATCTGTCCAGTAATAGATCACAGAGGACGTCAAAATGCGGTAAGAACATCAGTGACACGCTCGGCTATGGCCTCGTGTGCCACTTTTTTGTCCTTACCACATTTTGACGTCATCTGTGATCTACTACTGGACAGATGCTCGGCAACATGGAATCTATTTGTTAAACATGATATCTTCACACGTGGAGATAACATGACATCTTTGCACGTGAAAATAACAAGTTGTTGTCACAAGTCTAAAGATTGTCACAAGTCTTAAGATTGCCATTGCTATGGCTACATAATCGATGAAAAAGTACTCAGAGGTGGTGTTGTATGATCGAAACATCATCGGTACCTCCTCAGAAATCTTCGGCAGCCTTCGGAAATCTTCGGAAAATGTTTCAAAAATGTTTGGAGACGTTCGTCAAGCCTTCGGAACAATTTAGGAAAATCTTCGGAAATCTTCGGAAAGTGGTCGGAAATCTTCGGAAAGTCGTCAAAAACATCGTTATTAGTATGTCGAGCTTTCAACTCGATATCTCACGAGTGAGCGCAGCCCGGTATCGTCGCTTAACTATTTTAGCAGAAAAAATTAAATTTTTTTGTTTTTCGAAGACAAGAGAGGACATGAGAAGATGATTTTCAGTCTGTTCTTGACACAGGCGTGCTCAGAAAAAAAAGAAAGAAGAACTCAACTTCTCCAGCAAGGAGTGGAACATGAGACTCTCTCACCAGTCCAGATGATGTTGTGTTGTGGAGACATCCTGCATGTGACTCGGACGTTGTTACGAGTACACTGGATTTGAAGCTCCACCTCATAATGCGCGCGAACTATTTAATAATGACGCAACGTTATCGACCGCTCACTTTACACACTTACCATATTTTCTTTCTTTCCTGTATTTTTTCTCTAAATTCGTGGTCTCGGATTTCCGTAATTGATCACTGTTTGATGGGAAATGGCTTATTGTGCTACAAGTAATTCATTCGAAGACATATTTTAACATTTTAATTGTTTTATACTGGTTTCCGTCCGAGGTAAATTCTACTCGTAGGATGCTACCGTATTTTATTCTATAGTTGAACTGTAAGTTTTGGAGTGAAGTTAGTCGGCTTGTCTGTACGGCGATGCAAGCTTTGAAATCAAGTGCATTCAAGTCTGTAACGGAACAGTAATGGTGTAATTGTTTCTGTCACAAATTTTTGTCGTATTGCTTCCGACTACTGCCGAGCGCGCGGTAATCAAATCGTTGAGCACAATTCAGACAACGAAACAGTGCTCAGCAGTAGTTAGAAACTCAGTGGGAGGAGGCGCGGAACATTTAATTTGATTGACGGTAGCGAAAAACGCATTTGTCGGTTGAGCTTTAAATTTTAGAATCCGCATGTTAATAAAACTGGGAGGAGGCGCCGAACATTTAATTTGATTAACGGTAGCGAAAAACGCATTTGTCGGTTTAGCTTTGACTTTTAGAATCCGCATGTTATTGAAAGGCGCAGTAAATCTTGCCTCGCTTTCCTTGCAGATGTCATGAAAAGTGCTCTTCTCGTTTGCATTATGCTTATATAAGGTTCATTTTTTTCTGAATTAAGTCCGTCCATAGCTTGAGCCTCGTACTAAAACGAAAGAGCATATGTTTATAAAAATCTGCCGGCGAGAAGAGAGAAGTTCGACATTTTGTTGGCGAAAACAACCATTGAGGTTAAACCAAAAAACCGTTTAGTTAAGTCTTGTGGACATCGTTTGCAATAACATTTAAAACAGCTTTGTTTAGTGTTGTGTTTTGACACCTTGAACTCGCAATTTTCTCGAAAATGTCGTTATAATTTTTTGTTTAATTTCGCCATCGCTAAGATAAAATAATTTCGCCATTGCTAAGATGTCAAGCCGTGAGTCTAAGAACCCGGCGTCGTATTTGCAAAATTATCCCTGATGGCAGGTTACTTGGTTCATGCTAAATGGCTTATGGCTTTATTTCGTTCCTATGGTAACTCAGATCCTGGTGACATGTACCCCATTTGAAACTTTTGAATATCTCTCTAGCACACGCCTAAAGTTTAATTTTCTGTTGGATTGATACTGGCGGTGCTTTAGTTGCTCAAGTCGAACGGTATCGTTACTCAAAAATCGAATCGAGCTACATTAAATTTGAGGTGTTTAAGTGGCTGGTCACTTTTCCTGCCTCTTGTTTTTTTTTTGAGCTTCTTTCTCCGCGGCCGGTTCCAGCGTTAGCTTTATTTTTGGCGGCTGGCTAAGGTCTCAAAAATATCCACGTCAAAGAAAATTCTTATTGCTAGTGCTCGCAGCACGAAAGAGATGAATCAAAAAGATAAAATTTGAGATGAGTGTAAAAGATAAAATTTGCTATTATGATTTGAATTGTCCATTTTTTCCCTAGCATATTATTTACTACGTTCCGTTGCCGCTCTCTATGACATAAGCCTCAATCAGCGAGTAATGCAATATAAGGTATAAACTATGTTTTTCTCGTGTTTTTTCAGTTAAACGGTGAGAGAATTCAGAAGTTGCCATTTTTACCTTTAGTCGCTATGATCGTAGCTCCTAAGTTAAAACAGCTGGTAAACGGAGAGTTGTTGACATATTGAATGAATCTGTAGAAATATTCATCCATTATAATAGCCAGACAGAACTCGAAAAAGCTGTGGAAACACTCGCCTGCGGTTCGAGTTTCCACAGCATTTCTCGTTCTCTCAAACTTCCACTCGTGTTTTTATTAAACAATTGGTTCATGCTTTAGCGTGCACTATCGAGTTATGGAGCACGTGGGAAGTTTGGAGAGCACGAGAGAAGCGTAAGAGCTGCCCGATGCGACAGCCGAGGGCAACTCTAGCTTCTTCAGTGCTCTCCAAACTTCCCAAGTGCTCCATAACTCGATTTACATAGCAGGCGGAATTGTGCATCAAATCCGTTGCGAAAAACTGACAATAGTATCAGATGTGATTTTTCGCGGTAAGTGAAACAGAAAGCAAAATTTCCGTTGTTTTTCTCTTTTTCTGCCTCATCTAAGAACTCCAACCCAAGAGAAAAGGTCGCAAAATTGTCTTCGTTTTGGGACTGGAAGGCCGAGTCTTTGTTTGTATCCATTATTGTCGCGAAATATAATATTTTTCCCCACGCATACAATGGCCGCTCGGGCGAAAAACAAAAAATTCTGCGAAGCAATTTGTTCACGCTATCAGCGGGCACTGTCGGGATTTTGGGCACGCTTGCTTTCGTATACTGAATGTGATAGGACTAGCGCGCGCGCTATGTTATAATTAACAATTAGACTACGAGCCCGAGTTTTCTACGAGCAGATAGGCAAAAAGGCGCAGCCGAGTTGACTATCGCTCGTAGAAAACGAGGACAAATAGTCTAATTATTTTAGTATAAATTTACCGTAGTCTCATTGCAAAAAGAAAAAAAAGTGTCAAGTAAGGGGTAGAAAAGAACTGTTTTATTACTTTACGTCAGGTTCAACAGTGATGCGCGATGTGCACTAATGCGTAGCTGTTTTCTATCGGCAGATAGAAAACGGTAAAATAGCCAATCAAATTCACGGATTCACAATAGAATACGGTTAATTTATACTAAAACTCGATAGAAACACGGTGCATGTTTTTTATTTCTTAAACACAACGTGGTAAAACGCTTAGCGAAAGAAACAACCTTCGTAAGGTATCGTCCTCTTTAAAATTATTTATGTACGCATTTCTCACACAATATCATTTAAAACGTGGACAAATTATCCCCTCATTACTTTCCAAACCTTAGCCATGGGAAAATTTACATACAGATCGTTTTCACTGTCACGCAATTTGAATATCACACCTTACTACAATACTAAGTACATAACTTGTTAATTGGCAGTAAAAATTGATTGACAGTATTTGTAATACCTTCAATATTTCTTCTTTCGTGAGGATGAAATAATATCAGTTCAACATTGGAAACTCTTTCATCAAACTTAACTTAAATACCGGCTGCAAAATCAACTTGCATCTGTGCGGATACTGAGTGAAACCCGCGATTTAAAGTACGTCAACAACGTACGCAGACTTGAAAACAAGAAACAAATTTTTCTGATACTCCATAAAGCACATTCCACGCTTAAAACCTTGGTATAAAAGCTGAAAACAAGGGTACCCTACAGATCCTACAAACTCAAAGGGGTCAGCCGCAAAGGAAACCTTCTTTCCTGCCCGAAACCAAAGAAGGCTGCGATTTTATTTACTAACTCCCAGAGTGCATTTAGCTTCAACAGAGGGTCAAATCGTATGCGACATCAGCGGAGCACGAAGGTGCGAAGTCGCTTAATAAATCGAAAACCCCTCAGTGGATAAAGTCAAGAAATTGTGATATTAGAGGATATAAATAGAGAGGACGGTCGTCCAAGTTTTTGGTCTGTGCGTTTTCCTAAACCGCAGATATTCGTCGAAATGTTTCGCAGAAATTTAGAGAGTTCAAAATGGAGGCGTAATGGTGTTGGTGCACCAACATGACGGCCTGTAAAGAGTGTGAACATCTGGAATTTACTTTGGTTGTTTGGGCGATTGATTATCTCTACTGATCGAACAGGCATTTACATAAACACTTTTCTCAATGTTCTAACTTCTAAAAATATTAAAAATTTTTCGACAAATGCAAGCGTAGCTTTGTTTCACGCACCGGCATAACACTGAAATTCAAAGTACTACGCTGTTTTCCAAACAAAGCACACTATTGAGCGGTATAAAAATTGTAAACAGATATAAATTTGCCCCCTCTTAATTATGCCTGATGGGGATAAAAACTTTCGTGGCTCTTTAGTTTTCGATTACGTCACCGGAAAGTGATCTATATCGCCACACTTATTTGTGTACACAATATCTGTTATACCCAATAATTCATCAGGCAACAATAAAGATCACAAAACTGAGCCTTCAGTTCCTTAAAGATGCTTGTAAATTTGTTTAAAAAGAACAAAAGTCTTTAATAACCATTAACTTTAGGCACATACGGCTTTATCAGGTAAAGTCATCTACATTCATTACATCTCTATAGATGGCACAGGGACAGGCGTGGATCCATACCAGTTTCCACCGCTTTACAGAAATCGGTCAGATTTGTCAGAATGTCTCAGGAACCCAGGAAGTGGACTTTGAGAATCCAAAATATTATCTGGGGGGACATGCCCCGGACCCCTCTGGAAGCTTTCGCCTTCGGCACTTGTTTCGAAAATCGGTCATCCGCGCCTGAGGGATGTTTGAATATGGCATTAAGTCCCATCCCTTTCTCCGCCCCCAATTCTTGTTTTCTCCAGCTGTTATCAGCTTATTACGCTACTGTCCTGTTTTTTGGTTGTCTCTATTTTTCTTCTTCCCGATTTGCTGCGATTGTTTTATTATTTGAGATTCCCTCATATTTTATCTCATGGAATAAGCAGGTAAGCATGAAGTTTCTTTACATCGCAAGCATATACATAGCTACAAAAAAGGTTCTCTGGTTTGATTAAATTGTAGAATTACAAGTGGAAGTTTAGGAAAGCAAGAATGTTATGAGAACAAGAAGTCGTAAGCGACTGTTTCAGCAATTTTTCCGTATTCTCCTTAACTTGCACAAGATTTAGAAACACAGTTTTCATTTCGTGTTTCTCTTTAAGCATCTCTTGGGTATCTTTCTACTCTGATTATAAAATTTGGCGGTACTTTGGAGCAGATCATTTATCTGTGGCGCTAGTTTCTGTAAAGCGAGACACAGCAAGAGAGAACTAGAAAAGAAACGCTTTTTAATACCAGTTACATGAGAACCTTGTAATTCCAAGGTTTTTAACTCGGACCGATCCTAGAAAAAGCAAGGTTGAAGCACTGTTGCTTTTTGTGTAATGGTGGAAAGCCGAAATAACGGTCGCATAACAGAAAAAGGTCGGGAGATTATAGCGCTTTTTTCGTTAAAATGACGGAGTTGTTTACGGGCAAGACTATGAGGTAAATAATCAGAATATAGTGAAAATAAAACTTACATTAAAACTTTAGAAGATGCCTTGGGAGGAACAAAAAGGATGAATTACCGGCACCTACGTCACTTCGCGGAACATTCAAATCTCGCCGCTAACTAAAAAAGCAAAGCCCCTGATGCTTGCCATCAATGAGTTAACGGTTTCCATATATCTCAGCATGCCGAGAACGAAGATAGATCTCGTAAGAGGTGATTTTGATTAGCCTGTGACCACAGAGGGATTTTGGTTGAATATTTAAATTCATTAAATTAACTGAAATTATTCAGAGTTATGAGCGTTATGATGGCGCATGCAAACAAAATGCAAATTGAACAACATTCTATATTCAGAGTAAAGAAACTGGAAACAAAAACTACTACGAAGAAGCAAGAGAACTTGAAAAAGGGCAAAGTGATGTTTCCCCTGCATAGTTATTTTAGAAAGTAGAAGGAAGGCTGACCGCAGAATACAATAAAAACAAAATTTGCGTTTGTAAAAGTCCGACTAAATTTTAGAAGCAAGACGGTACAACAGCGGCCAATGTTTTACCATCTTGATTCTTGTAGAATCTCTTTACCTGGGTAAAAAATAACCGATTATTACCTTAGATATATTGAGGATAATGAACGGCGGCGAGAAGATATGAATTTTATGTTCGAGTGGCAAGAACTATATCTCACGAGTTCGCTGCGCTCACTCGTGAGATATAGTTCTTGCTACTAGAACATAAAATTCATACCTTCGAGCTAACGTGTAATATACTTTTTATTATATAAACGTGCCGTTTTTGACGATTTTCCGAAGATTTTCGATCACTTTCCGAAGATTTCCGGAGAAGTTCCAAAATGTTTACGAAGGCCAGACGAACGTTTCCGGATATTTTCCGAACATTTCCGAAGATTGCCGAGGATTCCCGAAGACTGCCGAGGACGACCGAAGAAGATCCGAAGATGTTTCGATCAGACATTAACAAATTGTAGTGTAGTTGACGGGACAAAAGCGAAATGTTATCAAATATGATATGTTCACATTTGAAGATATCATATCTTCACATGTCAGGATATCATTTTGTTTTTATCAATTTTTTACCACTCGGTATACCACTGACTTTTATGTAATAAAATATATTACCTTCCAGTTTGCTTGTATCTAGCTGGTTTTACGAGGTTTAGTTTCCAAACTTTTTTCTCAGCCACGTCAATCCTCGAAGAAGCAAAGAAAACTGACATTGAAATGTCGAACTACTCAAAGCATTTTATTAAACAATTATTGGATGAGGTTAAGCACAGGGCGCTAATAGGTAGGGCGGTGAAACGAGCGGGGTCGAGCAAAAAGGTGTGATGCAGTAGACTGGCCTCTACTAAAAGAAACAGATTTCGCTTACTCTCAGTAAAACTGTCAGTAGAACTTAGATTTCTACAGAAATTTTCACGATACTCCCTTCTTTATGAATTAGCAACTTCTTTTGGTACTTTTTTTGTTCGTAGGCAATGTGAAAGGTAAGCATTTTCATGTTGCAAACAGGACTTCATATGTGGCGTTGTAAGAACTCCTCGCGCTAGTTGTACATGTACGCGCAATCGTTTGGTTTTATGCAACTCTTCTCTCTGGTATCGCTGGTCAATTTGTGGATTTCTCAGAACAATCAGAACAATGCTTAATCATAACCAAAATCAGTTTTGGATAGTTTGTTATCAGTGTTTATTGTTTCTGCTTGTTTGGCGAGCAGGAAAGTCTGACGCGTACAAGTAGCTAATTTGCATAATGTAGCGCGTGCACTTGCAAGTAGGAGTTTTCAATTTGTCAGAAGTAGTTTTTTCACCATCGTTTGTGCTGGGATGACGTGATAATTTTTGCCAAGGCTTAAAGACTACTAAGATTACAGTTTCTTCGACAGAGTGAAAATGTATCTTGCGAAAATGATAAACACAAGGAGTTTGAAAATTCAAACAACAAAATGAAATTGTTATTCGGGTTGATTGCAAAGTGCTACCGGAGAAATTTTGCTGATTTAATATCTCTGCTACTGTCTTCCCACATTTCATATGTTTGTAAATATTTATTAAATCAGTCTAAAACATACTTCAAGCTTAAGATATTGTTTGTGTTTGAGGTACGTTTTTACGCAAGAGCGCGTAATTGAAGTTCAATTTGCCATGTTTGGCCACAAAACACGGATCTTCGATCACTCCTTTTCATCGACACCAACAAACTGAGCAGACACAAAAACCTGAGCAGTACCTACAGACGAACGTTCTTATCCCTTGATGAGGCATCACATGTTGCTTGAAATTCAGACGGAACCCAAGCAAACAAAATTTTATTACTTTAAAGGTCGCGATAGACTTTATTGCGAAATCCAAGCAAGCTAGTTGCAAGAGTAGGGAAACTTTGAAGTTCTAAAACCCTGCTATATCCAAAAATATCCAGCTGAATTTTTACTATGTTATGTAACTGCTATGGATCTTCAACATATCTAAAATTTAGAGTGGAGTAATGTGGAGTACTCGTAAAAGAAGAAGCGGATCACCACTTGGTCAGGATGAGCGGGACATACTTGCATTCAACACTGTCTTACTTCTCTCAAATTTGGGAAGCCCACAACGAAACCACTTAAGCATCATTACAACAGACATAAACGTAATGCATTTTGGGTCTATAGAATCAAAAAGGCCTTTGTAAACACGCCACTGGTGGCTCAAAAATAAAGAAAGAAAAGTTGATTTCCGGTTCGGTGAGTGGAGATTTTTGGCACCCAATTAATCTCACCGGAAGCGCGGAAGGAGCGCTCGTGCCAGTTCTTCTCTGCATCACACATGGAACCAAGAGTGGACTGCCCGTTTCACTGCCCGGCCTTTTTCCGCCCTGGTTGAGCATGATATCATGAATTGTCAAAACCAGGTCTGTGTTATGATATCATGCGAAAACCGAATTCAATAATTGTTTTATGTTTCACATAATTCATCCTTAGAAACAGAAGTGAAGCGTTCAGCCATTTTGTTTCTGAGGAGAGCACTCCAAGGGGCTTAGTAACCAGGCAGACATTGAAGTTCACATAATAAATGCAATATCTGCAGCAGATATTGCATTTATCATGTCAAGTTCACTAGCTATTGTGAATTGAATGAATGCTCTCGACCAATCAGATTTTTCATAGTGAGTCTGATGAATGCATTGCTCGAATTCATAGGATAGGCTTTCGCAAGTGGAAGAACAAAATTATGAGGTTGAAATTAAAAAAGTCCATTTTTTTTGTAAACTCTTCTCTTGAAGCTATCGTTTATTAAGTTCAAAAGGAATTGCTCATGTGTAAAATAAATACCTCTTACTAACCGAGTTCGAGGGCCGTAGTGGAAGTTACGGACCGAGGTTTAAATAAATCGAAGGGAAAAACGAGGATCCGTAACTTACAGTACGCACCTAGAAAACGAGTTTAGTAAGATATTTTGTATATCTCTACTGTGCGTCTGACGGGCTCAGGAACGATTTCTATTCAAGCTGAACGGCTTCAAATTTCTGAAGCACCTCGAAAGCAAAACGAGTCAATTTGTAATTGTTGAATATACAATTTAGAGTAAAGAAAGTTTTAAACTTTTACTTGCTATAAAAGTTGAGAACACTTTGCAATAAATCACAAAACAGTTTCGCGACAAAACTAACTTTAAATTTTAGCGGTCCCTACAGGATAGTGCGGCCCGCTAAATTGACTAATCACAGCGTGCGTACTAACTAAGAGACATAATAAAACAGAAAATTACACCCGTCGCTCTCCGGAATTGTGTGGCAACAAGCTAAAATTAGACCTGAATGAGTAAGCCAATCAGATGGGAACGTTGCAATTTGTGATTGGAAGGCTGAACACTACAGCCTACTTATATAGGATAGCCCCGTGTTTAAAAGGATATTGTCCCGGCTGATTATCCAAAGCAGCTGCGTTTCCTAATTGACCACTACGAATGCCACCAAAGATGGCAATGAATCAGATAAATTAAAAAGAGGAAGAGATTATACAGAGCGAAAATGATCACGTATTTTGGGTAGGAAGCTGGATTACAAGGATGGAGGTGAATTATAGTTGACTTTGTTACACGATATTAAGAAATCGAAATTGCCTTTCCCCTGAAATTTTCAATCTTTTAGTCCTTATTTTAACTCTATAAAATAGTTACTATCACCCACTGCAGTCCTTTTAATTAAAAGCTCATGATTCAAAGATTTGAAATAAGTAACCTTGAAAAATTTTTATTAAAGGAGGCCACTCAAAAAACATATATATATTTTTTGACAACGTAATAAATAACCTTGCACTAAGTTTAACAACTGACCGACGTTTCAGCCTCTAAAGTGCAGGTTTTCCTTGTGAAATTCGTCTCCAGACAAGCTTAAAATTTGATCCTCGTTGCCGGCGTTTGAAATAGTACGTAGGGGCTGCCTTTTAGTGACGTAATTTCGACAGGCTTTTAAACGACCACTCTGGTTGCTCCTGAGTCATATTATTTTGAGACAAACATGCCCCTAACTCCGGAAAGTTCACAACGTTACTAGAGAGCCCACAACCATGTACTCTCTGCCTATACCTCATCGAGTAACCTCATGCAAGAACTGGGGTGAAACATCCATAGCGAAGAGATTGTTTATCGCAAAATAATGAATCTTGTTATCGTTGTTTGAGATCAGGATATCAAGGGAAGAATTGTCCGAAAAACAATCGCTGTGGTATCAATGACTGTAGAAGCAGCCATCACTTCCATCTGTACTTCGAACGTCGATCTAATTCACTTGAACGTGTAGACGCTGCTGAAGAAACACAAAGCGCTTTCAGCGACCCTGAGTTTGAAGGGGATGAAGCGTGGACACTGAATGAAATGTGTCAAAGCTTGTGTATTCCAGACTTGAATAAACACAAGGTCAAATGGGAACACTTTATATAAAGAATATTCCATTTCCTAAAGTCCTTAAAAGGAAAACTATTGACAATCTGATCGGAGAAGACCATCCTGAACTTATGCTAGCCTTGACAGAAAGTTATGGCCCATTTGGAGCGCTAGAAGCAAGAAAAACGTCCGGAAGTTACAAACTAACGAGACAGAAGACGGTCCAAGCTGATACCTGCTACCCTTTCCAGTCATCAGAGAAGATAGTGAGACCATCAAATTACGCATAGTATTTGACTCGGCAGCATGCTGCAATTGCGTTTCTGTGAATGGCGCGGTGCTTACTGGGTCTAAACTTCAACTGGTCATCCTGGAAATACTTCTCCGATTTAGACTGAAACCTGTCGCCCTAGTGGAAGACATCGAAGACCAGTTTTCTCAGGCTGTCCTCGCTGAGAAAGACCACTAGTATCACAGATTGGTATGGAAAGATCTCGATCTCTCAAGGTCTGTGGATGTCTCGCCCAGGTCGTGCTTTGCAGCCACACCCTAGAGTTTAAAGAGAACTATACCCAGCCGCAGCTATGGTACAAGTCCGAGATATGCACATAGATGATATTCATTCAGTCTGAAGAAACTATAGAAGACGCCGTCCTTCTCGGTGAAGATTTTTCAATGGTCCTGGGTGGCGCTGGCTTCCGTGCCCAAAAGTGGTGTAGTAGTCGAGTGGAGGTGCTAGAAAAGATCCCACAAGAGGATCGAGCAAGCTGGAGTAAAGCTAGAAGACTAAGAGCTTTCGACTGTCAAGACATTAGGAGTTCACTGGATGCGAATATAGATCTTTTCACGCATATTGTCAAGGAAATCAATCTTCCTTTTACAAGAAGTGAGGACTGTTAAGTCGTATTGCTACACTGTTTGATCCATCGTAGTTTTTGGCGTCATACATCATAAGAGTAAAAATGGCATTACAAGAGGTCTGATAGTGTGGTCTTGAATCGGATAAAGAGTTTCCTGAAGAGTTGAAGTTGACCTCTTACCAGTGCGCCAAGCAGTTGCCAGAAGCTGCACAGGTCAAAATCCCAAGTTGCTATCGACAATAGGAGGAAAAAGTAAAAGACGTTTCACTTCTTGCATCCGTTAACGCGTCATAACTAAGCTATGCTGCAAGATACAGATAAGCTACGCCAGATACGGACACGTGAGTAGACAGATCTGTTGCTGAAAAATATTCAGGACATCGTTTTCCTTTTATTTTATCTATGTCTTTCTTCTCTTATGATCATAATATCGTCTTTAATGTAAATATTAATTTAATATAATTTAACATGCGGCCATCACCAACCTGTATCAGCATGACAGTGACCAACTCGAAAGCTCATTGGCTACGTTGGTCACTGTACGTAATTAAATATTGTTTCGTCAAGTCAATTTCTATTTGTAAACCCTTGTTACGTTCAGTTGTTTTTTTTTTTTCTGTAAACAGTGTCCAATCTTGGACCTCTAATGGCCAACACATTTCGACTTCAGGACCAAGGCAAATTACCAGAGTTCTACAAACGCTATGTGGATGACACATTGAGCATAATGCCCAACGTCGAAACAGCTGAATCATTTCTTTCCTCTCTAAATGAGAGCCATCCATCTGTCAGCTTCACCATGGAACTTGGCGAACACGATAAACTTCCCTTTTTGGGAACTGAGATTAGGCAATGCAATGGTCGCCTGGAGACAAGGATGAACAGAAACCAACTGACACCGGATTATTACTACATTACAAGAGCCACGTCGATGTTAGATACAAGAAGTCATTGCTTAAAACAATGCTGGATCGTACCTTTAAAGTGTCATCTACATGGGAACTGTTCCACCTGGAATGTAATCATCTCACACAGACGTTCTCCCGACTTCAGTACCCAGCCCAGCTGCTACAATCTACCATCAGTAATTTTGTCACCAAAAAAGTTTCTGGCGAGCTAATTTCCACACGAGCATGTAACGTAAATGAAGCGCTTGTCAGAATAGTGTTACCATTCAAAGATCAGAGATTGGCCAACTCAGCGCGAAGGCAACTTGGGGAACTGGGTTGAAAATTTGGAATCGGTATTCGGCCCGTGTATACAAGCCGTAAGGTCGGACACGAGATCAAACCGAAAGAAAAGAAGCCGCCTATCATTAATCAACAGCACGTTGTTTACCATTACAAGTGTGACCTGTGGGATGCAAGCTATGTCGGGTAAGTGGGCCGACACCTCTATCAGCGGGTTGAGGAACACAACGGATCGCCTTCAAATGGAAATCACATTAAAGAGGAACATAGAACAGTCCCAAGTGATATATATCGTGATTTTAAGGTCTTGAGAAAGTTCCAAAGTAAATTCGACTGCCTGATATGATCTACGAAATGCTCTTTATAAAGGAACAAAGTTATCTATACAGTTTTTTTTACGTATTTTTGTAGTATTTTCTAATTTTAACACTTACATTTTAGCGCTTGTATTTACAAATTTTACCGTTGACATTCTCACGCCTTAATTTGTAGTTATATACTTGAAGAGGACAGACCACGATCCGACGCGCGGTCTAATAGATATCTAATTGCCGTAACTGTTCATCAGTAGGATGCCTAGAATGCGTGCAATTCCACAATTGGTTTGGGATCTATCAAATCCTATGCCAAATGTACTGAGCACATTTTAAGTGGAGCCACCCACAATGTGAGCACAGTTATCGACAAGAAATGTTAATAATGGTAATAGGACTGAGTGGAGTCCAATTCGATCCGTAATCATACGAGTGATTAACAAAATCGGACGACCGCGAAGCGGGAGTCCGATTCGTTAATCACAAGTATGATTACAGACTGAATTGGACGACACAATGGCCTGTTACCAGTTAATCAAAACTATGAAGAAATTCGCGAAGCGAACAAAGCATCGATTGAGCGGTGAACAATTTTAAAACGTCGTTATGAATGCTGAATAACCTAGCAGTTTACTCAACAGAGTGCACCACAACAGCGCGCGCAAAATGGCGCGTACTGTCCAATTACAAGAATAACACCGATTAAATCCGTCAGCATCCCACGCCTTGAGTTAATGCATATGGCAGCAGTACCCGGAGTGCAGCTAGCTGAAACAGTCTCTGAGAAGCTAGAAACACACCCTGAAAACGGAAAATATGGACGTAATCTACTGGATCCATGGTCTCTCTGAAATTTTTTGTTGCTAATCGAGTAGCCGACATTCAATGGAGATCGGACCCAGCTCTGTGGTGACACATACCACGAAAAAAAAAACCCCACTGACGACGCAACAAGAGGTCTGGACCTGAAAAACATATTCGCTGAAGGTCGCTGGTACCAGGGATCTGTTTTTCTACATACGGTGGAGACACCGTGGCCTTTATAAAGTCGCGTGATTGCAGTGAGGAGGGTAAACACGAGCTGGTTAAAATCTACCTTACGTCTCAATGCAAGCAGTCCCTACGGTTGCTTGACATAGAGAAGTTTCTTCCTGGCGCCGCTGTTGAAAATGGCATCATTTGTTGACAGTGATGAAATCATACCCGACGGCGGGAGACTAAAAATTTTCAATCTACCTTGCAATGACAGAAACCCTGTCGTATCATATCATCGAAGAAACGTCGCATCTAAAATCTCCTCATCGCCCACATCCACAATCAAGGTCATCTTAACCTCGGAGTGAGCTTTACGCTCGCCTAATTACTTGATTGGGCAGTGGGAGAGAAAAAAAGTAAGCGGTGGAAACGAGATTGTAATGTCTGGAAACTTGGTAAGGTAAACAAATCATGGCACCCCTACCTTAACCCAGACTTTGCACAGCATTGCGACGTTTTGCTAATTGTAAGTCAGTTTTGCTGGCTCTGACCTGACTGGGAAACGATACCTGAGCCTGCTTACCTGTTTGAGCACACCAGCAGTTCATATATAAATAGCTTGCTCACTGGATACAGCCAGCTTTCTTAATGCATTTTCCAGAATGGTCGCCAGATGTGGGAAATCGGAGGTGATAATCAGTGATAATGGCACAAAATTCACGTCAGTTGAAAGAGAATTGCATGATTTAGACTTAACCTTGGATCAAACCCGGATTAAAGGACAGGTAGCTTATGATGGAATTCAGTGGTATTTTATTTCTGACAAAGTTGTGTCCTTAGAGATATAAAGAGGACGGAAGGAACAGAACACAATCCTGTTCAAGGGGGACGATGTTCCGGGAGACTCTTGTTCATTAGCACTAACGCCGTTCGTTGGGATGGGTAAACAAGACACTGCATGCTTGAATTCAAGTCTTAAATAATTAAAATTCGAATCGGTCGTATCAATTAGTTAGTTGTCGTTCAGCAGTCGCAGCGTTCGGACTAAAAGCAGCACGTTTAGTCGCTACGTTTTCGTTTCGGTTTTGTAATAGTTGTAGAATTTTGTATCGTCGATACAACTTGTTCTAGGCGATGACAAAAAAAATAAGCTCTTCGGAATGACCTTCTCCTGTAAGGTGATATCTTTTGTTCAAACTTTTACATTTGACGACTCATTGGAATACTTTACCAGATGGAACAATTCCAATATTTTAAACTTTTAATGGACGCCTTAGAGTACTTTTTAAATTCTATTTTATAATTTATACATTGTTAACTTTAACTTTGTAAATGTAGAATAACTAAGGTTTTCAGGCTTTTAACTTTTAGCTTTATTGGTATGCAGGGACCTTTCAAGCCATTTGACGTCAAAATCCTACATTATATTCTGGGCGTCTTTCTCTTTAATCACTCTTAGTAACTGACACGCTTGCCCCCTCTCTCTCCACAAGAATCTTTTACAGGCATTCGTCTAGTTAATTTGATAATCATTTCCTTTCAGAAATGGCAATTAACAAGTAAAAGGCAGCAGATCATTGCGACAAAAAGACGTCTACGCCATGAAAATGCTCCTCTTAGTGCTCTTGCTTCTGTGGGATGATAAGGAAGGTGCTCACGCAACACAAGGTAAGCGGACATATTGTTTGGATATGCCATCTTTTCTAATTGTCGTAGTTGATTCCAACAGATGCACACGAGAGGAGGAGTCGTATTATGGAAAAATTAAAAATTAACTCAAAGAAATGTAGTAATGGACAGCCTCGGACGACAGGTATATTATGGTAATACAGTGAGATTAATCGCTCTCGAATCAGTTCCACTCTTGATAGTTGACTCGAGATGCGCCCTTAGCTTTTAAATTATCACGCGATGGAAATCTTGAGCTCATAATCTAATTCTTATTGCTACTATGACGAAAATCGCATCCTTGAAATCTGAGCGATTTTAAGACATACATATGTAGTCTGTATCAGGATGAAAATGTTGTTTACTGTTTTCAATTATCTCTTTTCGTTCCAGAGATACTCATGGTTTTAAAACATGCACATTAGCCAAGTGATGACGATATACACTCAAACCAATTTTGATCAAATATGACAAGCAAGGATATCCCAGTCAAATTTATCAAAAACGCTTGATTTTGTACAGTAAGGTTCTACCAGAGGTGCTCTGCAATATGAGTCTACAATTTTTGTTACCATGGCAACATACTGGGTTCCTGAGCTCCACGATATAAAAGAGTTTTCTGACCACTTTAAGCATTCTATACCGTTTATTGCCAATGGTGCGTCATCTGCAAAATCCAACAAGCATTTAAATACGTTAGGTTGAGTTCATGGCCTAAAACCACTAAAGAACCACTAAAATATTGAAATAAAGCTCGAGGGACTGGAAAAAAGTAGGTTGCCATGGTAATAAAAATTGTTAAAGCTGTGCGTGTGTTGCATTTAGAACTATTAGCCTGCCAAGTTTCAACGGTTTCTGCTGCAAATTGACGAAAATAGCGCTATTTATATACGTGATGTACTATTTGGTTGGGTCTATGACGTCATCAGTCATCTTATTTACATATTGAAGTCAGTTTTCAAACTTCAATATCTCCGGGTCCAATGCAGATATTTGTAAACGGTAAACGGCGTCTTAAACCGTTCGTGGAATTCTATAAGATTAACCTAAAAAATCAAGGGGTGAAAATTTGATCCTCGTAGTACTTTAGAGCTATTATATGGTAATTCAAAAGGCTTAGCCTGTGAGTAAGGAACATTGTTTGGTATACATTTTATTCAACGTGTTACGATATTGATGTAATCTAGGCGTTTCTATTTTTTCATTGTCGAAGTGTTTAAGGTCACAAGTGATGTGACAATGTGTTTTTTTTTTTCTGTCTAGGATTCTCACCTTCATGTATGTTCTTGTGAGTTGCTATTAAAGAATTTTACTTTCATTATTTAATGTGTCATAATGATGTCATCCCTGTTGGTAACGGTGGTAGATCCAGACCTCCTTATCGAGCGTTTTTCAAATGACCATGACCATATCTCTGTTTTGGGAAGTGCAAAAATTTTCTATTAATATGGCCGCCAAGACAATATCCTGTAACTAGACACCCAAAGTTTCCAGGCGCTCGCGCCTTTAAGTGGGTCCGTTTGGACATGAAGTGTTTTCCTTAATAACAGCGGAATAGGTTGGGGAAGTGGGAGGTGTGTTCACCTGCAATGTCCCCTAAAGGCTTGTTTTCACTGGCGACGGAGTCGTAGTCAGAGTCGGAAGAGCGCTTGTGACCTGGTGAAAATTGAAAATCAGAGTCGTAAGCGGAAGCAAAAGCTCGACGGAATCGGAGTCAGAAGAATCAGAGCGTTTCTTTTTTCTTCCGATTCTGCATACGACTCCGTCGCTTACCATTCAGTGAAAATTTCATTGTCGGAGTCGGAAGCAGAAACGGAGGAATCAACCAATCACAAGGCCCGGAAACTAACATTGTGATTGGTTTATTCTTCCGGTTATGCTTCCGACTCGGACAATCTTGTTTTCACTGGATCGTAAGCGACGGAGTCGTAGGCGAATACAGTGCTCTGCTTCCGACTCCGTCAGTTTGATTTTCACTAGATCCTATCGCTCTACGCTTCCGATTACGACCGCGACTCCGTCGCTAGTGAAAACCAGCCTTAAGCAATTCCCTGGAACTGCCACTAACCAAAGTGCTGGTAGACATCCCAACCTAATAAATTTCTGCTTACGTGCACTCCCAAATGTGATTGGAATATCGACGAAAGACTTTTTTTGCCAATAAAATCAACTAACTGCGTTATGATGACGTGGATACGCAATAGAGTATCTGCAGCCATATTCCTATTATCGTATGTTAATTTGGTGGTTAAAGCATAAAGGGTTTGGGATGACGCATTAAGACAGTATTCAGTATTCTTGTTTAATGGTCTGTTGTTGTACTATGTATACCTGTCGTGCAACATGTTTTCTCAAAGACAACTCAAGTACCTGTGAAATAAACATAAGATATAAAAATTCTCTAAATGTATATAGGTTGTGGTTTGGTGGTTAATAACACACTAAAAAGTCCTGGATATCCTAACAACTACCCAAGCAATATGGACTGCAATTATACGATTCCTATACCACACAACATGACGATGGACATTTCCTTCATCGATTTTAAATTGGAGAATGATGAAACATTATGCGGGTAAGCACATAAAGATATAGCTGTCACTTTAAGCTTTTATACTGCACGATCTGTCTCTTCCTTCAATTTGTTAAGGATTGATTAGAGTGGAGTGAAAGCAATTTGATGAGAATTTTCTTGCTTTATGAAAAATAACAGCTAGCCAGAACAGAACTCGGATCGAATCATTCTTGGACTCTTGCAATGTACTTTGGTGAGGCCGGGAAGATACACAGGCAACTCTGGTTAATTTACGGTGCTGTCTTCAATTAAAAGACTGGCGAATGCGATGAAAAGTTGTTTAATAACGTCAGTTAATAAACTTAGACACTGAGTTATTAAGTGAAACTTTAATCATGATAGTTTTAATTGCTGTGTTTAGTTTGAGGGAGAAGCCATTTTGATAGCTCTGAGAACATATAACACTTCTGCCTCCTAGCGGGATAGGAAAGAATAGAAGCTCTTCTCCGCTTTGCCAGCCTGAAATCTCTTCCATCTCTTTGGCATATTACGTTTCCTCGATATAGACCTAATAACACAAAATTGATGCGAAAATAAAAGTAGCCGTGGTATATTGTCATATCCGTTATTGGTATATATGTGCCTTTACAAGTTGGTCCGTACAAAACATGGATGCCAATATTCTCTGTACGGTTCCGACCAAGCTTGACTATGAACGAAGTGAGATATCTGATTGCTTTATCTTAGTTAATGGCCTTTTGAACTGAGTCGTGTAACAACGGCCAGTTAATTCCTTTTGTTGTGCACAGGTGGGACTATCTAGAGATTATTAATGACGGAGTAATGGTTGGAAAGTACTGCGGAGAAAGGACTGGGCAGAATATTATTTTAACTGGAGACCAGATATTGGTAAAATTCCACTCAGACGACAGTTTACAATATAGAGGATTCCTGGTACATTTTAACGCTGGTCCACACGGTAGGTACTTTTCCTGGTTCCTAATGTTTTATTATAAAGATAGATATTGAGTGTTAAAAGGCCTGTCTCTCGAGTGTAGCATGTCATAGTAGCCACAGTTCCCTGAAGGTATGATTACGTGCCCGTCAGAGACTGTCGGTAAACCACGTACACTGGAATCTCTGAGCTCTGAAATTATGTTCAGCTGTATTATTCCGCGTACCGATGCTAGCGGTATTATACCTGTAAAACAAATATTAAGTTAATTTAAACCTCTTCAGTCCCTTTAATTATTATAGCGGAGCTTCAGCGCGCAAAGCGCGCCAGCGAAGCACCATGGGTAAGAAAAATTGGTAACCCATCAAGCCGATAAAATTTGGTTATGACGTCAGCGTACGAGCGTACGAGCGTCCGTGCGTACTTCCGTACAGACTCGGGGGAGGGAGACGGACGTCTCGAGATATTCCTCACGCTCACCCATACGGGAAACTAAGGAATGCCATTTTTCCTTGGCGGTTTTTTGTTTAGAAAAGTCAGAAAAACACTCATTTCTATTTGCCACGTCAACAAACGATCGGAGAGGTTGATCTAACGTTTCAAGGTAGGGTTTAACTGAAGCAGAACGTG
>Ga0126343_10000076_pt1 | contig 26531 bp, 13 predicted proteins | sample Cyp2metagenome_FD_92531 | JGI IMG/M metagenome (GOLD analysis project Ga0126343, IMG submission 92531) | Coral microbial communities from Lord Howe Island, Old Settlement Bay, Australia - Cyphastrea 2 metagenome | ecosystem: Host-associated > Invertebrates > Cnidaria > Coral ...
AAAACTTCAAGCCCCCTATAGAGCTGTACCCCCCCCCCCCGGGCTGAAAACCCATGCCCTTTGTGCCCGTACATACCTATAAAGACCACATAAGGGAGTACCCCCCTTCCCTCCCCTCCCCAACTCGGAACCACACAACGTTACTACCCTAAAAAACAGCAATAGAAAATTTGAAAATTTAACGCTAAACAAAACTATTCTTTCATAGCATCTTTTATCCTTTTTCACTTCCATAGTTCCACTTCCATGTGGTTACGACTTTTCAGTTTTTGGAACAAGTTATGGTAAACGAATGAACATGGTACTGATTATGAATCAATTCTTAGGATGATGGACATGATACGTACATTACAACAAAGACATATAGAACAATTTTTGACAACATTTTACAAATGTTTTAAGAAGAATGGTCCAGGTTATGTAGCCAGTTTATTCAAACCCCCAGTTACGCCATATGATCTTAGAGGTAGTTGTCCTCTCTCCCACTGCCCAAGCCATTCCTTCTGATTGTCAGATTTATTTCAAATTTGAAAATTTAGCTAATAAATCATATATTCTAGAAACTAAAATTTACAGCATTTATAGCAAACAAAAAGAATTCCTAATATATATATATATTTTGGTCCAAGAAATATATGAACAATAGCCTCCATTTGGCGTGAGGAAAACAGTGAGCCAAGGACAAATACCTGAGCATATTTTCGCCCCAAATGGAGGCTATTGTGTTTATTATACTTCAAATCTTTTTCGCAACGCACGCGGCTTTGAAAATTGAGGAATATCCTCTGATATTCCCCACTTTTAGCTGGGGAATATATGCCCACGTGATGCGTTTAGACCAATCGCACGCGAGCGAAACTATTTGATGGATTATAATTAACAATTATTCACCGCAGTGGAGGTGAATAGAGGTGGATATTTACCGAGCCGCCGCGGCGAAGTAAATATCCACCACTATTCACCTCCACTTTGGTGAATAATTGTTAATTAGTATATACCACACAAGCTGAATAACTAGCGGCCCAAAGAGCAACTTTTTTGGTGACAATATACCGACGAAAGCCATTTTGTTTTTTGTCGGCTGCTCAGAGGTGAATAGTACTTGGCTAATCACCTCCAAGCTAGCCAATCAGCGCGCGCGGAAAGTACTATTCACTTGTGAGGTATATACTAATCTCTGATATTCCCCAGTTTTAGCTGGGGAATATTCGCGCTCGTGACGCGTCTAGACCAATCGCGCGCGAGCAAAAATAGTTGATGCATTATAATGGTTAATATCCTTACTCTTCCAAACAGGTTTTTTTGGGCTCTACCCTTCACCACCCCTCTAGAAATTACAGTTAGGTCTTATACTTTCTTTTCCAAGGTTTGGTTTATAAGATCCTCCTCCACATACCCCATCAAAAACTTATCAGGCAGACAACTGCTGGGTGAGTATGGATATTTTCTGGAAACGGAGAATACTGATGTTCTGCAAAAAATGTCATATTTTATAAATTATACATAAATATTTAATTTACTGCACAGTATTAGTTTTTACTAGCATTACATGAAGCTGATAAGAACCAAGAGGGTGGAGGGCTGGGCACTCACAGAAAAATGAGATGGGTTTGTGCAGCGCACTTCCCCAAACCCTCACCTTTATAATACCAAAATGTGCAATTTTGCCTACCCTACTGGTGACCTGACCAAAAATTTGATACCCCATTTCAGACCAAATGGGACAAAATCAATACCCTATTTCTGACTAAAATGGCTAAAAATCCATACCCTTGGATGCCACACATATCTGGAGTACCCCCTCCCCCCCTTATAGATAAAAAACTTGATATCATAAAAGTAATTGCTACATAGTAAATCATAAAGGCAGGAGGAGGGATCTCCTCTGTCTACATCTAAAGCTCTTCAGGGAATGCATCAACCAAAAGTGAAATTTCCAGCGGTATGGGGTGAAGTGAGGCTGTGAAAGCTCAAAGACACCACACAGTGACTAGGCCAGGACTTGGAGCTTGGACGTTCAGCCCAGTGTCCAGTAACAACTGAACAAGGTGTTCAGTCCAGTGTCCACTGTCCAAAACAAGATGTCCAGCCTAATGTGACTGTCTGGACAAGACACTGACAGTAAGGCCACCATATCTCCCTCAGAGCTAATGGGCAAATTTTTCTAATGTTTGCTTATTTTACATGTAATAATACTTAATGATTACAAACTACTTCAGCCAACAATGAGTGCCTAAAATTTGCTTGAAACAGGATTAATATCTTAGGCTTGAAGGGCATGAGAATCCACAAACTGATCAATAGAAAACTATTCATATTTGTCTCAAAATGAGAGATATGTCGTGTATTTTAAATTACATTCCGGGGGATTGCCATATACAAGCTAATGGGATGCTTTTTGAAATTGGAAAAAATAAGCTAAACGCAGGTTGAGATCAAGATTATCTCTTATATACTAAGTGGTTCCATTCACATTGTTAACAATGGATGATCAGTGATGCTGCATTATTGACAGCCAAGAGACATGTCAGATAAATTTGATTACAACATTAATAAAATTAAAAAATTTTGACAACTTTGGATTTAGTTTTTTTTTTCCCTTATGTCGAGGATTGAACGCAAGTATTGTTTAATATTTTAGTACTTCATAATTGACAGAGTTATTTGACATTTTCATATACTACTTCATATTTGACAGAATTGTGTGTCTTTTGGTGACTTTTGTCCGATGAGGACACTTTGTGATGTCATAAGGAATTTGAATCTCACTATCATTCAATCCTGGGGGCCATTTCTCGAAAGCCGCGGAAAGTTTTCAAGCCCGTAAAGCCATTGCAAAATCTCGAACCTTGCAATTACAGAGCTGTTTTATTCACATATTCTAATGATGAAGGGAAGTTCCCTCCATACAGGAGGTTTCAGGTGTATACACTTCTCCATTTCTAGATACAGATGATCTAAAAATGGCTTTACGGGTCCGAAAACTTTCCGGGGCTTTTGAGAAACGGGCTCCTGGACATATCCCAAGTTTTTAAGTTCCCTTTACGCCAGCTACCTTGTAGTGACTGCTAAAAATTGAAATGGAATACTGGTCATTTCCCATCAATGTCAGGGTTGTTGTCTCTCAACTTGCACTATCCAAATGGTGTGCAGACAGATATTAAGATTTTTTTTAATTCGACACTGACCAGTCTTTAAAGAAGAAAAAAAATAATTGAAACAGAAGTTCATAAGCTTTAAAGTAGCAAAGAAACCTGATCTCCATCAGTCGTCATGTGAAACACTGGGCAAACATCTCCCTGAACGTCATGCCAGATGTCTGACTGTTTGGTGCGTTGATTAAACATCAAAAGAGTGCCATTGTCACAGTCCAAGTACATTTCAATGACATCATTGCTCACACAGTGGTTAATACTGCTCTGTTGGACAGGAATGATTGATGATGAACACAGATGCTTCATTCGTGTTGAATTCCACAGCCACCAGTTTCCTAGTTTGGCCAGTGTACCATGTGATCCTTGGCTAGAGGTTATGATTCCAAAACTGCAACCCTCCTGGATATTGCCTACTAGTTTTGCCTTGCATGAATGCTTGCCAGTGCTGAAACAAACAGAGCTCACAATGTAAGGCCATCTGTTGGCACCAAATGGCCGATCGGTGCTACCATGGTAACCTTTGGAAGGACCACCACTCCCTGAGCTTGAAGCACTAACAGAACCACCAGAGAACAGAAGGGGACTACCAGTAAGAGAATTAACAAAGCCATTTCCAAACGTCAAACCTGATGCTCCCAGCTTGAAAGAAGCTGTCAGATTTTCTTCAGTCATTTGTATATCTCCTTCGCTTTTACCTGAAATACTCAAAAGACGCCACTTCTCCACCAACCAAGAAAAAGGACTTCCCACCACATCATGGCCCATCAACTTCACAAGCAATCTATGGTGGCCCTCATGCTCTGGAGTGTACGAGAAGGTATATGTACCATCTCCACAGTCTGACACATCTAACATTTTGACTTCGTTACCATTATCACAACATGCCGTGAAAAGATCACCCCCTTCTGTTCGTTTCTGTCCATTGCGCTCTTTGGCAACAATGGTGAATTCGATTGGCTGTCCACACAGTGTATTGTACATCACACCCTCAGATCCATGACCCATGGTTACCGCTGATGCACCGCCATGCGTCACCACATTAGTGATGACACCAAAGGTTTCAATGTCCTGTTTCAATTGGTTGTCAGCTTCAAACTTGACAGCATCGTCAGCACAAGGTTCAAGCTGCCATATAGCTGTGTTCAATTCTTGTAATCTACTGGAAATTTGCTTACGCATATTCAAAATCTCAACCTCGCTGCCATGTTTAAAAGCTTTTTCTGTGAATTTAACACTGCTTTGAACAATTCCAAGAGCCATTTCTAATTCCCCTTGCTGGACATCCAGGGAAGTCAGTTTAACTTTCTTCATTTCTTCCACTTCATTAATCAGTTCTTCAAGGCGGGTATTGAGGCTAGTGGTCAAGTCATGAAAAAAGTTTGTGACATTCTGCACAGTTTGTTCTGCATGTGTCCGTACATTTCTCTTCATCTCAGAAACACCACCCACAGCATCCTGAAGGGTAGATGCTTTCGCTTTACTTTCTGACAGAATTTTAATTATAATATCTTTCTCCTTTGCAAAGTAGTCCTTAATGAAGATGCACTTATGATCACGATGCTTGATAATTGTGCAATCTCGACAAGCAGCTTCATCACATGTCTCGCAAAATAGCTTGTGCATCTCTCCTTTGTGTTCTTTGCAAAAGGATGGGCGAACAACACCAATAGGCCCCTCTTCTTTGGCTTCTTCAAGCGACATCAGATGATGGGTTTTTGTGCCACGTCCCCGTTTATGTGCCGCAGTGCAAACCTCACAAAGAAATTGGCAACATGTAGCACATCTGTTGATAGGGGCATCACTACTATCACAGCTATCACACTCAAAATTACCTCTACCCAAGTTAAGGTGAAGAGCAACCATGGACAGTAGATTGTTAAGGACAAAATTAGCTGGCAGTAAATCAACCTCACCATTAGGAATCTGGAACAATATAAAAGAAAAATGAGAAAATTTATACCGCCCTAATCAATTTTGGATCTAGGAAGGCATTTGCGAGTCCGACACATTGACCACTCGGCCACACTGCCTCCCAAGGCAAGTTATGGAAAAGATGCCCCCTTCCCTGTCCCTGCCTTATTAGAATAGGAAAGTGGGTCCAGGGAGGGAGTTACCACCTTCTACAAGCTCTATAGATTAAGGCTGACCTGAGGGGATTCAGGGGGTCAACTCATTTCACTGCAGAATGCAGGAAATCCCATTTTGAGGAATCTCAATTTAAAATATTTTAAAGATTTGGGGGGGGGGGGAAGGATGCCCCCAGACCCCCTACAGGGTTTCATGCTAATTCAGCACCAAGGGATGAGGTTTTGGCCTGAAATAATGAAGGGTTTGTGCCCTTTAAGAGAAATTCATTTCTACAATTAAATGAAGTGTAGTGTGATCTGAAATAGGATGAAATCAAATTTTGGGTTGCAAGAAGTATGATGAACAGCCCCATCCAAATTTTTAATTGGTATTTCCCCCCGGGAGAAGGATCAACATTTTGCCCCTTCCGTCTTCCTCTTGAAGGCACCTCAGGATCTCCCTATTTTACATATAAGCCCTGCTAGAAATAGCCTCCCACGCAGACGTTCTTAGGCTTGTCACGCGTTCCTCCCCAGGAACGTCTGCTCAACTGAGCGATCACTTCCGTTCGCTGGTGGTTAACCTTTGTTTTGGATGAACCAATCATGAATCGGTTGTTATCGGCATGTCAGGTTGACAGCTCTCGCCGGCAGTTTAACATTAATTTGCTTTAGAGGAGCAAAATGAGAAGCTTTTCGTAGACGTTGCTCTCTTGCCCCGTTCCTTGCATTCTATATTGTGGTGCCCGGATGTTTGATTAGAACTAATTGCAACTATAAAGTATGTTGCTTCTTATCATGGATAGAATATTTATCCTCGTCCGGTTTTTCTTCGGAGATGCCGTAGCTTACGTTTTTCTAGAGATGTTTTTATGTTTCTTCCAGCAATTTGATCGACCAGCTCATGTATCTAGAGCTCGATTTATAGGTTAATTCCTCGATCCTTTGTCCATTCTGGCGTCTGCGTGGGAGGCTAGTCCAGCTTTCCAGAAATCGGAAGAGAAGCTATGATTGGCTAACCGCCAGCGAACGGAAGTTATCGCTCAGTTGAGCAGAAGTTCGTGGGGAGGAACGTGTGACAAGCCTGAGAACGTCTGCGTAGGAGGCTATGCTAGAAAGTCCCCCAACAAGAACCTCAATTTCACGTTTGCTTCCAAAAAGGGGAAATCCATGGAAAGGGGGCTTATACACCATTCATTGTTTGCTTATTATCAGACTGAACCAATTCCCGCAAACATTAACAATTCATAAACAATTCCCGTAACGTAAACATTTATTTATGTCTTCGATAAATGGTCGAAGTGAAACGAGCAGCGCAACCGAGTCAGTGGCCTTAAAACTCCGGTTGGAGTTCAGGAACAGTCAAAGATAATGTAATTAGCCATGTCCTATCTTCGACTTTTAACAAATTTCCGCCCACGATAAAAATTGCCCCGGAAACAAGTCACGTCAGTTACAAAAACTGTTACAGAAACAAAAACTTCAATGCAGAACGATAACACAAAAACTTATGATCCAAGTTCGCCACAGATAAACTGACTGAAATCAAAATTACAAGTTCCTTTTAATATATAATTGGTTCAGTCTCATGCATATACATGGCGGCGGGGGTGTATGAGTTGGAGGAAATCCCGGGAGGAAATCAAAACACACTCGATTAAAATGTCACAAACTCAGCGACGCACTCCACCTAACTCACCACGACGCTACTGCGACAAGATGGACAATCCACTCTCCACGACAACCCTTCCTTGGGTAGCAGTCCTTCGAGACAAGCTTTGCAGTATGAGTGAAGACATGGAAGAACTTTCGGCTCCTTGTACTGCTCCAAGCAAATCGCGCATTTCAGCTCTTTCATCCAGCTATCTGCTACTGATGAAGCTTTCGCCATTGTTTTAGTATTCCTTTTTGAACAGAACTACAAGTTATCTTGCAAAACTGAAAAAACCTCTGCCCTTTATATTTCCTCACTCCTCCTGTCCAAAGCTTCAAAGAAACATTTCCTCGTCATGTGACAGATTGAATGTTCGCGCGCATTCCAACTCGTCCCCGGGGTTTCTCGGTGCTGTTTCCGGCAGGAAGTTGCGAGGAAAAAGTATGGCAAAGCCACTGGGAAAATTGTAAACTCGGCGAAAACGCGCAGGCTCATGAGACGAGGTCCCACCAAACCCTAAGTACGATTCACAAGTCTCTCGTTGTTGACGAAGTTAACGTGCTATAGTAGAAAACTAGAAAGCGCCCACTCAGGCATGAAGCTTACACCGACATGTACAGACACACTCCTGGGGAATGCTCAAGGAATGTCGCACTTCAGTCAGAAGGCTCCTACCTTTAGCTTATAAACGGTCACACTGCGGAATGATCAAGGAGTCAAGCTTGTTGGGGTCTCAAATGCAATCAATGTCCCTAAATGTAATAAACGTTCTAAATGTAATAAAATGTGGTCCTAAATGTAATAAAGGTCCTAAATGTAACACAGCTTAGTCACAAATGCAATAAAGGTTCAAAGTGTAATAACTTTTGTTCCTAGATGTAATAAGGTCACCGACTGCTGTAGGACCTTGTCTGCCGTAAACTGCATACAGCGACTACCAGAACAGAGGTACAAACTACGGAACGGAATGAAAAAATAAGGCGCAGGGGGGAAATAAAATACAGGATTTGATAAAATATGCTCGAGATATTACAGCCAAACCGGATCGTCAAGAGTTCGAAAATTCTCAAAGGGGTTAGGGACGCATTGCTATACGAGCCACCCTGAATGGTTTTCCTAGGGCAAGCTTTTAGGCGGGCTATCTTCTTTTGCATGTACGTAAACAGTTATAACAGGGTCTCTATGAGGTTTCCCGCAAAAAGGCCAAAAATATGGCCGTTAGGGGTAGAGACGGGAAGAACAGAGACCCTGGGGACTAAGGTTAAACAGCTATGTCGACAGCATAGGATTTTTTGGGTGGGGTATCAGACCACTCTCTGACAATTAAAATATCGAGTGCGCGATACGGAATGCCCATTACAACATTAGTGGGGCAAATCTTGCGTCTAGAGCCGGCTTGAACAGGAGATTACTCTCTACTCGGCATACCAAGAAAAGTAGAAAAGTTTGCAGGGGAAATTAGACACCGACAGCATTGTGCTCTGAAACATTTTTTTTTATTAAAAAAGACTTACACGACATTTTACCAAGCCTTGTAAGACTCCAGTTAAAAATCAAAGTTTTACAATATCTTACAGCGTATTTTTCTTTAAAATGTACATCTTTTTTAAAATTGATTTCTGGCTAAAATGTAAAATCAAATAGCTTGTTGGTGTTTTGCCAGGCTAAAGCGAGGGTAAAAAGGCTGCTGTCAGCATCTGCATAGAGTTAAAGCTTTCGTGAAGCTATCGTCAGTTAAAGCTATTGTCAAGGTTCGTCACGCAATGAAGGAGCGTTGCGTGACAATGTAACATTAGAGCTCTGTCCTACCACTAAATAAAGCAACTCTTCGCTAAAAACTGAGAAAAATAAATAATGGCAAGAAGTCCAGCGCGGTTATCTTGTTGGATCGTACAGTTTTTTCCTACCAGTAAGGAATAACGAAGTATCTGTGATATCTATACCGGACAATCTTTGCCGACATCTTTGTTCACATCATGCCTCATTAGCGCGTGACTTTGAGAAGAGAAGGTATGTACGATGTAAACTGACTTACCACAATCAAAGAACTTGAGACACTTAATGATTGATGAATGTTTTCGGTCTTTGGGTCTTAAAAAAAAACAGAAAACTTGTGGGTGGCGAAGACAATTAATAAGTCCATACATTCTTTGTAATTTTCCTTTAAAGCTCAATCAGTAACTGAATCTCGTTTTGCTAATGAGGAAAATTTTGTAAGCAAAGACTCCCCTATAGATTGAACAATAAACAAGAGTAAAGCAGAAAGAAAGTTTCATCCCAGAAATCTCGCTAACCTTCCATGAAGGTACGTTCTTACTAGCAATGACAAATATTCCGTTACAAGACAGGTTCCCTTGACTAAGAGGTTCTTTGTCCGCGCTGATTTTCAGACTTCTCAGCACCAAAGACGAAGAACGTCTCAGCTGGGAAAATTACTTATAAACAGCTCATAACTGAATTACGAACGACGAGCACACCTACATTAGCCTTTGCAAAATTCCTGTTCGTGACAAACTGTCACACAAGCATCAGAGCGCGCGCAAAATCAGTCATGCGAAATTGTTCACGCGCGACGTGACCTTCCCGCGTGGACTTTACGCGGCCGTTTTTCTTCACTGGCTTGGTAAAAAGCGTTGACCCATAAAGATAGACTTGATTGTATATCCCAATATTTCTCCCTTGCCCACTAGTAAGAACATATACCTCCATTCAATAAATAAATTAAACAGCTTATCTTTAACCTTCTCTCATAAAGCTCAATTCTTTCACGAAATCTACAATTTGGCCTCCTCGTCTTTTCATGTTGCTTTTAATGAGAGTCTGTTCCCGCATGAAGTTTCCGACCCGTTCCCAGATTCCAACCCAATAAATAAATTAAATATATTAAGATAAAACTAAAAGTGGCAGATAACATATTCGATTGGACTAACATAACTTAAAAATAAATGTTCATTAAATTGTCTAACCAAAATGTCTGGAATATATCAGTATACTACCTGATGAACTCATGGATCGGTCGACAACTCTCTTTGAGAACTTTTACAAGAACAGACTCTCAATAAAGCAAACAAATATTACTACAAAACGGCTTAAACGGTGAAACTACTATTCGCAATTCACGAGCATTTAAGTTGTCTGACAGATTCTGTTACAGCAACGAAACTAATTCAAATTTCTCCTGCACCTTCAAGAAAAGTGATAAACTAAAAAAATATTCTAAAAACTGCAAATGGGTGATGTTACGCCCAGAAAAGATAAAACCAAACATTACTGATTAGTGTGCGTTCTCTGTACGTTTGCTCAAAGAACTTCATAATTGGACGACTCATTAAATCTACGCAAACGGAATTGTCTAGAGTGTTAAAATTACGGTTTGTTAAAGAACTCTAATTAGACTTTTCCCAAAACGACCATTTAAAAACAATCAGAATGCTAAAAAAGGTGAAAATATGACAACTCAAATAGGAAGAGTCCTTCCTGTAAACGAATAAAACGCCATAAAAACTTAAAAGCTCGGTAGACGGGAGCGCTTGTTTAAGACGCTTTCCAAGAGAACTGTAAATTCTCAATAAATTATTACTTTGCACTACTTTCCTACAATCGTAAGTTTGAAGCCGTTAATGCACTGTCGCGGAACTGAAACAGTCAATCGTTGCGACCACGATCAGCACGACCTAAAAACTCTCCACAACCGACCCATAAACAATCTTCAATGATAAACATTCCTGACTTACTTTCCTGAAAGAAGTCGGTAACAAGAATTAAAAAAAAGTAGCGGCTACCTGTAGAAGAGCATGCGCGAATGGCGCCAATAGCTGTGTGTCCCAGCTGGCTTTGCAAGCGCGTGCGTCTTGTTGAAACAATATGAACGACTCGATGCCACTCTTACGGTCGCTTCATGGCGGGGAAGGGGAGGGGGGACTTGAAAGGGCGGGACTGCCGTTAATAACCACGTTCCCCATGTTCCGCGAGGGGCTTCTCTCACTTGACATTTCACTTCAACATGTTTGGACGAAACAGCATTGCCCATTCTCCTCAGAGGGAATTTCGGCTGAATGAGGCGCGGTATGGCAGAACAGGTCGGGGCCTGAAGAGCGGGCAGCGGGGTTGCCCTAGGGGGATTTCGCCATTTTCTACTCGTTAATTGCTAACCACTGGACTTTGCTGTACGCACACTCCCACCATGGGAGATTCGTCCCCCGCCGAATGCTGACGTGCATAATCCCTCCGGTGTCCCATCGAAATACCCCGCGGATTGGTCATCGAATTTGGAATCGCCGTGGACGATCCCACGCAATTAATTTCGTGCTCCCCCGGATTTAGCGACAAGTTCGTTGCAGAGTAGTTTAGCTGCGTGAATGCTTCCGGAGGGAGAGAGCTCCCAACCGCTGATCCATGTGGCTCAACAGTCATTGAATTGCAAGAGGAAGACGACGAATAATTTGAAACAGTTTCTGAGCTGCAGTAAATTCCTCCACCGATACCGAAATCTCTTGCTTGACTTCGCCCCGCCTCGCCGCTGTGCAGAGAAGTGTTAATGGAAGCAGAACTATAGGCTGACGAGCCTTCGCTGTGAGCCCCTGGTAACGACGACGTCTGCTGAAGTCCTTGCGCCGCGATTCTAGAATCTGAACTATTGCAAGAAGTTCTCTCAGTAGTTCTTTTAAAATGCGATGAAATGCCCCCGCCCGCGTTGCCCCATGTCTGCGGTCCTTTCCCACTTGGACTGTCGCATTCCATAGCTGATGATGTCACCGTCGCGTGAGTGGTGGGGTCTGAGCATGCGCGCGTGCCACCGCTGGACACTGCAGTGCTCGTTGTGCTCGCAGTTCTATTTGTTGTTCCTCCCATGGCGGGAGACGAATTTGCAGAATGTGAAGTGTTTGTGCTTTCGTCAGCAGTCTTTTTGAAGAAGCAATGTTGCAAAGCTTGATAAGGCGCTATTCGTGCCTTCGGGTCGAATTCGAGCATGCGCAAAACGAGGTCTTTGAATTTTAAGTAGTCCTGCAGCGAATGGCCGGATTCCCCTTGTCTTCTTCCTCCCGGGCCTCCTGTCTCGCATCCTAAAACGTCGTGGAGTTTCCGTGTTCCGGGTGGTCTGTATTCCTTGGGAAAAAAGTAAACAAGTTTTACCAATAGTTATGAGGTCATAGGAAGTAGGTGAAACAAAACGAAAATAAGCTTCTTTCAGTCGAAAATTTTAACCCTTCTCAACTTCTTTGACGCAATATTTCCCCACAATTAGGTTTTCCAAGCAAAAGCTTCAAGCGCTTAAGCTGCTTATAATATTAATCCGATTACTAGATCTTTATTGCGGCAAACCTTCTTTGTTTCGTTCATCTTCTTTTCTATCGTTGCTCACACTTTTGTTCTCCAACATGACGTCCCTTCTAACACTAAGCCTCTAATTCCCCCTCGTTTTGTTCCCCGATAGTAAGAACCCTTGATGCTACTCCTTCTTTCAAAATAATCCCAAAAAGAACACCGCAAAACTACTTCACCTTCACCGAAATCTCAGCTTGTAAGGAAGAAACAATGGAAGTACTGGTAAGCATAAGTTACCGACGTGAAATTGTCATTTCAACAACCCTCCCCCTCCCCCAAGAGTAGTACGTTACCTCAGCAAAGTTTGCACAGAAGTAAATAGGATAATGGCTTTGTGATTGTATTAATAAAAAAATCATGTCAGGGAGGGCCCGTAGTATATGACCAGCATTGGTCAGTAAATCAGTTCGACCAATCAGATGCATATATCCGCAAATGAACGAGAGAGAGCCAATCAAATTAGCCTTTTCAGTTTTCTATACTCATTTTTGAATAGGGTTTCTTCCCGCAGTTGTCAGTTTGATTGATTCTTTGGGCACGGTCTAAACGACATCAGATTGGTCAAGGACTTTTTAATTACACTTCAGCTATATTTAAGGAAACGTTTCACTCCGAGTCACAGGTAAAATTACAGCTGGGAGGCGGGTGGGGCACAAAATAGAGAATACCTATAAACTTCCCATCGAAGACAGTATTATGTACACTATTAGGTAGTTTACATGAGAATTACTCAACTCCTGTATCGTAAAACTCAACACTCTGCGGCTTAAAATGTCTTCATTGACTTACAGTTCGTATACCTACCCCAGCTATGCTGTTTTATCCTATAGACGCAGACTCAACGACTCGTTAACAAATAAAAGAATTGCCGGCAAAACTTCAAGGACTTTTCAAAAAGAAGACCCGTACCTTCTATTTTCAAGGTCTTTTCAACGAAAAAGTCAGTTTTCAATGACCTTTCAAGGCGTGTGCAAAACCATGTCGGATTCGAAGCTTACTTTAGTATTAGAATAAGGATTTGCTTACCTTCCTGCCGTCCTTACTGCACTTACACGTGTAACTGCCATCTGGCAAGCGATCGAAAAACTTTCTGGCCTTAGGCGCACTTTCTAACATGTGCTTTGGAGGAAGACCCAAAACCTCCACAACTTTCATCATTTGATCAAACTAAAATACGAATAAAGCACAACTTACACATACATATTGAATTCATCTATACAACTAATAACGCGTTTTCTCTTTACGATCTAGTATCACTATATCTCTATTATCATTTATGATTTTAACTTCGTGTTAACTAAGTATTTCTCGCTGGTTAATAGCTGTTATCGCAGTTATCAGCGGCTTGACAAACAAACGAGGCGGTTGTATCGACCCCTTCGCCTCGTTTGCAGTCCTTTCAAAAACAAAAGAACATATCACCGCATGCTCAACCTGGAACGGCAATAACAGCTATTAATTAATTTGCAACTAGACTTTTTCCCAAGGTTTACACTCAGACATGTTTTGAAAATTAGCTTTTCAAAACCCCAGTGGACCCGCGAGCCGTGTTTCGAGTAGTTTCATTGAAAATCATTGAATATTTAATAGACCATGGAAAACGTGGTCAATCTCTTTTCTTGTGTTAACCATGACTCCAAAAATTTACCTGCAAATCTGAGGGAAAATCAGTGCGAAATAGCGCTTGCCCGAATCGGCTTTCGGAAAGCCGCTTTTCATTGCATAACTGGTGGTGTTATTTTATGGTCTAAACCATCACCGACCACAGCTCTTAGCCCACGAACACCGATCTTTTTCTTAGTTATTGTAAAACGGGTCAAAACAGGATCTGTCGGTTACAGCTTCACAAAAAAACAGAATACTAAAGAACAATAGAAAGAAACAGAATACTTAATAACAATAGACCTATTTCGATACATTAAAATCCAGTTTACTGTGCCTTTCAATAACATGCGGCTGTAAAATTCAAAGCTCAACCGACAACTACGATTTTCGCTACCGTCAATCAAATGTTCGGCGGCTCATCCCAGCTTCCGATTATGACCGACACGCGGTGATCAAACCGTTGAGCACAGTTCAGACAACGAAACAGTGCTCGGCAGTAGTCGGAAGCTGGGAGGAGCAGTCGGACGTTTGATTGACAGTAGCGAAAAACGCATTTGTCGGTTGAGCTTTAAATTTTAGAGTCTGCATGTTAATGAAAAGCGCAGTAACAGCAATAGACCTCACTACGAGGCTCTGGGGAATAAACCACACAAACTCTATAGTTATTCCAGAGCATCATATTGAGGTCTATTGTGCTGGGCAGAATTTAAATATATCGAATTTGGTCTTTTGTTACGACAACTGTATATTGCCGCACGATTTGTATTTATCCCACACAGCCATGAAACATCTCTAATGTCAAAAACCTAACTGGATTTCCTGACAATCGTTCCAGTAAAAGTTATCACAACTGACTTCATGCATGCCTCACCTCATTTGCCCCGCTGAAGAGTGGTTCCCCAGTATGCATTTCGACCAAAATACATCCTAAACTCCACATGTCTATAGCAAGATCATAAGGCACCCCTAGAAGGACTTCAGGTGAGCGATAGAAGCGACTTTGGATGTACTGGTAAATCTACGTAGGAAGAAAAGATTGTTACATTATTTTCTGCAAGAGGCAAACGCTCGGAGAAAGAAGAGAATTAACTCGCAGATAAGTCAGCTAAGAAGCTAACATTTATTTCGCTCAAAGTCCGCACGAAGTGCAAACAGAGTTGAGGGCCATAAAATGGTACCCGTGGAAAGCGCGGGAAACGAAGCAAACAAGCAACCTCGCTTTCAGGTCCTCTATCTTTTCTTCAGCTTCGACTCTGAGCAACCGCTAGCAACAGAGAAAAAGGCGCGAAATTCATAACACGACATCGAATTTGAAACTTGCGACTGGCTGAAAATATCCACTGTGTTTCAGACTGCGTAGGCAAATTAAACAAGAAATGCGTTCTTAAGCCAAGGCCAAACGATCGCAACATATCACAACATTGTTGGGCGCAACATGTGGCGTTCGTTTGGCTACCGTGTTTCGATCTGTTGTGACATGTTAAGCCCCGGCCAAACGATCGCAACATGCCAGCCAACACAACATATCGCAACATTTTTAGGCACAACATGTTGCGTGCGTTTGGCCACCGTGTTGTGATGTGTTTCGACATGTTGGGTGTTGTTGCCTCAAATTTGACCATTTTCAAACTTGAGCCAGCAACACCTAATATGTCGCAACACGGTGGTAAAACGATCGCGACATGTTGCGCCAACAATGTTGCGATACGTTGCGTTGGCATGTTGCTATCGTTTTACCGGGGCTTTAAGTTGTATACATTAGTAATTCGCCGACTCAAATAATCTATGAATTAAACATAAAAAACAATTTTACATAAACGGTGAGAGGTCAGCTTTTATTACTCTTGCTGGGCTAAAAATAGACTTAAGGAGATATGAATTACGCAAGTCGAACAACATTATACATGTAAGAAAAGCTGTTCATAACGAACGGGAAGACACATCTAACTAAAAACTTCGATCAAACTTGTCAGATAAAAAAGCCCGACAATCGTTTAATTGTGAGCTACAGGAAGTTTTAATTTCTCTTAAATTATGCTCACAAGATCACCCCTGTTTTTAGAACAGTACCTCAGTTTTTAACGGGAAGTCGTGTTTCTTGAAATTGTAACAAAGTTGAAGAGGAAGATTGAAAAAGAAATTCTTCTCTAGGCTTTACATTGACTAAAATGCAGGAAGTCTTAACTGAAATTTCGAGAATTTATAATATTCAGAGGCATTTTCGCTTCTATCTGCTCTACACTGTCGCCAGAAAGTCTGGTAATTCAAAAAACCCAGAGGGCAATTTCAGTTTTAATTGTTCGCTGTTCTTTGCTTCGAAAAGGTTTCTGACAGTTTACAAATAAAAACCATTACGAAGTTCAATTTCAAGAATATCGAATAAGTCGAGATAGACCAAAGCACAAACAGTCTAATTTCTCGATGTAATTAATTGGCTAAGTCCGTCATTTTAAAATGTTCTTTCAAATATAGGCTAATGTCTTAAAAGTTTCGTGCTACTAAAAAGCGAAATTAGAACCTGGGAATGACGCATGCACAAGTAAAAACAGCGCGATCAAATAAGTTCTTCTTCAAGTTGTAAAACTTCAACAAACAACAGTGACAGAAACGGCCTCCAAAACACCTTGCTTTTTATCAATAATGTAAAATGTGCGGTAGAAAAAAAAATTTTGGCGAGCCGAAAATTTGCATAAGTTCTAGACACTTTTCAATTAAAACACGGCTCCATTTGCACAGGGCACGTTACAGCGATTGGTTCATTTTGAGGCCAGTTGTTTAAATATTAATGCATTTTGTGTCGGTTCTTCTCAAAACCATTGTTTCCCTTCTTTGTCCATCTGACTCATTGTGAATCAGCTGTCACCAACATACGCGATGGGGTGTGGAGAATATTTACTTTGATATTAAAATATATTTTGCCGGGCGCTCGTGTTTCTTCGTCTTTTTCACCGTGCAGGTGTCGCAAAACAGATTTTCATCGCCTTAATATTGCTCGGCTGTAGACTGGGATCGCTCGAAAGCTAATTGGGCACTCGAGCACTGGAAAATTAAATTTAATTGTGGCGAGCCGCCACGCATTACAGTGTATTGTGTACATTTCAACGGTCAAATATCTATAAAAATTTACCTTCAGACCTTTCCGTCAAATAACCCCGAAAAATAAGATCGCGAAATACTTCTGCGTCGCCCTAAAAGAATGAGTTCTGAGTGATGGAGCGCTTTGAAACCTTCGAGTGCAGTGAAATATTCATTCTGAGACAAACCGCCATTTAATTTGCCTACGACAATACAACAATTGCTTCACTTGAATTAATATTTTGTCTTTTGTGTTGCATTCTGTTCACCTTGACCTGACTAACAAATCGCAAACAGTTATCGTAAAAAGATTCTTTAAAACAAACTGACGTTGATTACTTCTTCATTGCAATCAAAAAGGTATTAAAACAAGAAAAGAATATTTGGAAACAAAGCTTTCCAAGAGCCTACAAGTGACATCTCCACAAAATAATTGCCTGTGATTTACATTACCCTCGATATTAACAAATTCTTTGTTTTTGAACTTAAGCCTAGGCCAAACAGAGTCGCAAGTAGACCCAAGTTATCACCTTGCGTCTACTTGCGACTCCGTTTGGCCAGGCGTTGTGTTCACGTGCACTCATTTGACTTGTGCTCACTTTGGTCCAGATCAAATTTGTACGCAAGTTGAGAGACGTCCATTAACCTATTATTAGCCAATAAAATAAATTGTATGTCTGCCTTGAAATGGGTTTTGTTGCGACTTTCGGATAGGACACGCGCGATTCCTTTTAGCCACCCAACGCAACTCTCTACGCAAGATCAACTTGCGGATGCTTGCAATTACTTGCGAGTCCGTTCGGCCAGGGCTCTGGTGCACAGTGCCCCCACCATATGGACGTCGCATTGGTTATAAGTATGCAGTATTGCCCGCCTTCTGGGCGTATCTGGTGGTCGCCTAGCAGTTTTCCTATGTCTCACAGAAGCAAGTACACGCGTCTATTTTTGCCTCTTTAAATCAGCGATGGTTGCCACAGACATCACTTTTAAAAATTCCCCGAATTTTCGCTGATAATATTTCCCTGACCAAATAAAAAGAAAATGTCAGACCCAGTAGCGGCTTGTAGCCTCCACTTACTGCAGCCTTCCTTTCCGCTCATTCATTATAACTGATACGTTTTCAACAATTTTTTTTCTCCAGAAGGAAGAATCGTTGAGTTTACAGTGACTCCAAATGTTTCTCCCAACCTTCAATGTTAATATACTCAGCCGAGTTAACTTGCTTCAACCTTCTCTGACATGACTTCAAAATTTCAATTTCCCTTAAATAAGAGTAAAATTCCCTGACTTTTCCCTGACCTTGAAAAACTTTCCGGGCATTTCCTGGCAACCGTGTCAGTTACTTTTTAAAGTAGCTACGCCGCCATACGCTGTCTGCAAATAGGAATATTAGTGAAAGAGTCTGTATCCGCCTGGCAACCGTTGACGGGAACACTTGTAAACCGTCCTTGCATTCTGTCTGATAAGTCAAACTTAAACTCTTTTGCAGCGTATTATAGAACTCTGTTTTACGGATCTATACTGCCAATTGCATGCCTATAATTCCACGAGCACTATGGATTTCAATTCACAGCCAGGCAAATCATGTGATTCGTACTCTTTATCTACGAATTCAACGATTTTTGAAGGATATTCCACGGAACAATAGTCCAATTTTCATCCATCGATCAAAGGTTCAAGGTTAGAGAAACCTGCCAGATTTTTAATTAACTTCTTCCACTGCGTTGGCAATTTTTTCTTTACATTCTTTGGGAGCTTGTTCTTTTTCCTTCTCATTTGAAGGTATTTCAAGGACCCAATGTACTTCATAGGACTTTAAAGACCTTGAATTTTCATTTTCGATTCAAGGAGTTTCAAGGTGCGTGCCAACCTTGAAGCTCAAAATGCCTTGGCGAGACTTGTTCTATGTATTGTCACATTGCGTTGTTGGTTGCCTGGCTCCTCTATTTCCCACAGATATCAGGGTGTCAATGCTCTAATTTAACTCCCCTTCAAACGTTAACTATTTTCAACAGAACGGGTTGCTTTGTGGCTGTTGTCTGCGGCTTATCGACACAAACTGACTTTGAAAGTTACACGCAACTTTTTTCATGCAACGGGTAGCTTACTGTAACAAAAACGCCGCGCGCCATTTTAAGGCCCGTTTACACAGGCGATTTTTGTCGCGACAACTCGATGCAATTTTTGTCGCGCCAAAATTGCATCAAGTTTCAAACATGCTCGAAACCCTTGCGATATCGCGGCGACAAATCGCACTAAAAATCGCACCTGGTTTACACGTGCGATTTTGAAGTTGCAACTTTGAGCGCGACAAAAATTGCATCGAGTTGCTGCGACAAAAATCGCCTGAGTAAACGGGCCTTAATGTTTACTACACCTGATGATTTCTTATGCGCCGTTTGCCTCGTAATGGCAAAGATTTTGCTTCTCAGCTTGCTATTGACCAACAAAGGACAGCCAATCATGACATACAATCATATTGAATACGAAAAACCTCATTTCTATCAAGTTTCAACACATATTTACATAATATATGCGACTAGAAGACTAGTTTCGTCTTCGACGTCATCGGTCGACCTTTGTGAATTTTCCCGCGCCTTACCTAAAAGCGTATGAAGCCCATGCAAACTGGCGCAATCTGTTCTAGCCAATCACAATGAAGATTTTGCCTGTTCAGCCAATCAGCTGCAAAAGTCGGGCAGCCGTCACTTCGATTCCGCTGTTTTTTCCTGCGCTTCGTCACTAAAGTTAGCCCGCGGTACAAACTTAACTCATGAGCCGCAATGGATCGAAAAGGCGATTAAAAGAAATTAAAACAAACAAGGACTTACCCTTTGTCCAAGCTGACACGAGCTTCCGAAATCCACGATCTTGATAGCACTTCTCTTAGGATTACACAATAAAATGTTTTCTGGTTTCAAATCACAGTGGATTATATTGAGTTCAGGAGTGGATAAGTACAATAATGCTGTGCACATTTGTTGAGCAAATTTCCTGGTCAGATTCAGTGAAACTCCTCTAAAGTTCGTGTTTCGAAGCAAGTCGTACAAGTTGTACGATAAAAGTTCAAAGACTAAACACAAATGATTCCTGTACATGAAGTGTCTCTTGAGTCGCACTGAAAACGAAACAAAGGAAGACATGTCAAGATTTCACTACCTTATTGATTAAGACTTTAATCCATGTAAAGGCATGTTAAAATAAGAAAGTTAACAGTATGAGATAAGTAACAGGCAAATTAACCATCTTGATTGATTAACGTTCTTCGCAAAATGCAGAATTTGGTCGTTTACTTTGCGTCACGGCGAAACGAAGTTCGCATCCGAACTGAACAAAATCTACTTCAAATAGCTTCCTTATGTATCCATCCCTGTTGATTGTCAAGAATGGAGGACCTCCCAGGGGTTTTGGAGAACAAAGGAACATGCCCGTGGGGTGGGTACTCCCTTATATGGGGTATATAGCTATGTGCAGCCTTACAGGCTCAGGTTTTCAGCCCTTTTGGTAATAAATAGGGTACGACTATGGTTAGTTTTCTCATAAATAGGGTATGGCTTTTGCACTCTAGTCTTGAACTGGGGGTGAAGCTACTTTTCAGGTCATAAATAGGGTGAGGAGAATAGCAGATTTTGTTCATACGTGAGGCAAGGGTTTTGGGAAGCGGGCCAAACACCCTCTTCCCAATTTTTCTGGGAGTACCCTTCCCCACGGGACGAGGAAAGATGATCATTTATTTGAAGACAAAAAAGGATATTTATAAGGGTTAATTACTGTGAGGAAAGAAGGGATATTACAACTGTAATAGGGGACTTTGACCTTTGAAGGGAACAATACAGGGGGAAAAGTGAAATTTCCCAAGGATCAAGGGAACACGTACCGCCACCAGGAGGTCCTCAGTGCTTGACAGCCAAGTGATTTGAAGCCACCGAGTCTCTTACTATCTACTTGTAAGTTAGGCCCAAGTCACACATCGAAGTTCACATGAGACGAACTAAACTCGTGTTTGACTCAGCTGAGCTCGCCCAACTGAATTTAGATCGACCAACACGTTTTACCCGTATGCTTCAGACGGTCAGAAAATTCGAATTAAGTTCGACGACTGACCCAACGGTCGAGCTTTACCCATTTGAATCGACTCAAATTGCACTCTAGTTCGTCTCACGTGAAGTTTGACGTTTGACCTGGGCCTTTGGTATCGAGAAGTCAATTCTTACCGATGTAGTATTTCCCCTCTGGGTCATGTGTGTTCATGAGCTCCAGCAAGCGAACTTCAATCTGTGCTTGGTTCAAGAACGGCTTTTTGTTTTTGATGATTTTTATGGCGATGTATTCTTTCTCTTGATGATCGTAAGCTTTACAAACCTGCAAAAAAATTTTCGTGTTAACAGAGTCGGGTTTTCAATAAAAATCATATCTTTCGTACACGACCTTAAAAATGCTGACACACTGTTGCGGAAACCTAAAGAACTTATCCGATAAAGTACGCAAGGAGTATTTGATGCGGTGAAATTTTGACTCCGAGAAGTAAAAAATGTTTCTGAATTTTTAATCAGAATCAATATCGGGGAAAGATGGTTTACAACAATGCTTCGTCTTTTGTAACAAATGGAGAGCAAAATGCGTGGCAAGTGCTGCTTTAAAATAAGAAACATATCAAAACCATTTGTATATGTTGCGGCTTTAACCACGGGTGTTTTCTTAAAACTGTAGTCCAGTTTAATTTTCTTTTGTTCCTCATTACCATGATAAAAATTTGTCAAAGGAAAGAAATAAAACCCAAAAGGAATTTCAAACTAAGAGAAATTTAACCTATAACAATATATATACACGAGCAAAGGACTAGTCGACCGTTTTCTTCAGAATCAAACCATTTTACAGTTCGCGCAATAAGCGGTGGGCTAAATTTCACTTGTCCACAAACGTGACAGAAAAAGTGTTCAAACCAAACAAGAAAGCCAGAATATACAAGTAACTCACATTCTTTCGACTAAAAATAGAGAGTAATTCTACTCCTTTTTTCTACCAAAAATAACGTTTGAAGAAATTAAGAAATTATCCCTCTCAATTTCACATCTAACTTGTGACGTTTCCACGAGCCAAAGAAATAAATTATTTACCCCGCTTAGTAATGTAATACGGATACATTGTCTGAGATCACGAAAACTACTTTCAATTTTGTCTGTTTAAAAAGACGCAACCAACACATACATGTATATGAAATTTTACACGATCTATTAGTCTATGTAAACTTAACTCATTTATTTTTCCTCTAAAGCGACAGAAAAGCTGACAACATTATCAGGCGAGTCAGAAAATGACTAATTTAAAATGAAATTTGTTTTTACAGTTTAAAACCGGACCGATCAAAGTTTTTGGGTGAGAAGAGAAACAGCAATTTAGGCTGGAATGAACGAAAGGCTACCCCAACACTTAACTGCATTGAATTTCCTTCTGTTCAGTTGCCTGTACTTAGATTTTTTTGAGGCAAATTAACCTGGCATGAAATATATAAAAAAAACGCTTTAAGATGACAAAACTAACATGCATCTGCATAGGCCAAAACTTTGTAAGATGTGGCTAAAATATTTTTCAGACTCGCCGAAACAAAGAGTGAGAATTTTTTTTAAAATATAATGATTACAAAGTGTGTTAGTTTATGTCAGTGTTTAAACACTGGAAAACAAAAACCACGAGAAAAGAAATATTCAATCTTGCAGTAAATGTAACATCAAAGTCTAAAACAGCTTTTGTGTTAGGTTAAAAATTTGGACTCAAATAATTTATATCCGATAAACTGAACATATTCAACAGAGGCACTGATATTTTAGGGAGACAATAATGATTCAAAAACGTTAAACCACTAAACTGTAAATAACATATCTGAACAAAACATAAAATTAGCCATATTGTATGTTAAGTCTTATCCTCACTTGTGGCTCTAACCTGTGCTAAAAAAGATAAAAATATGAATGAAATGTTTAAAAAATAGCAATGATAGTCTTTTTTCAGCTAGGAGTTTAAAAAATGGACAACTCTTTTAGATAGTTCCTTGAATATTTTAACAAATTCTGCTCTCATTGCTTATAAGTCTGCAGGGAAAACCCCACAGGTTTGCAAATTTGCATAACATGAAAATCATACAACATGCAATGAATTTTAATTTAGCAATATTTTACTTTAAAAAAAAGAAATTTGACATTATATCAGGAGACAGTTAACATGGCTATAAAATAAACCATTTTTACTATATTTTATGCCACTTGCAACAAGAAGGGAGCGATTATTTCAAGTTTAGGAACCCCCTCTGATCAAGAAGCAATTTCTCATAACCACACAAATCAATCTACTGTAAATATTCCAGTACAAAATATTAACAAAAAATACTTAAATATATTAAAATAAATATTCGCACGTCAATTATGTTGAATTCGGCAAAAACAAACTCGTTAACCTTTGTGCGAGGAAAAATTGTTACTATGTAATTTGTTCTAACAATTTTTATTAACTAAAAGTACATATTTTTACCTGACCGAAGGATCCCTTTCCTATTAATGACTCGATCTCATATCGGTCAAACCACTTTTCCCCTGTTTTGATGACATAGTCAAAATTTTCATCGTCATATCCATCGTTGTAAATTCGCCGCTCTTTTTTATGCCCTCCTTCTTCGTTTTTCTCCAGCTCCTTTCGTTTCTTTTTCTTAGCGTAATACACCTACAAATAAACATTGAGCATGGGCCAGTAAATAATACAAATTATTTTGAATTTTTTTGTTTTTCTGTGTAGTCCTAACGTCACTAAAGATAAAAGTTCATGTTAACACTCAAGTTATTATTTTTTGGATAAACTCAATATCTCTAAAAAGCAAACAGCAAATCAAAGTAACTAATGCAAAATTTGATTGCAATATTTATTAGGTGCTATCTAAGATTTACTCCAATGTAATAAATTGAAATTTTGCAGACTTTGTAATCAAAATTTCTTATCTACTAAAACCAGCACAAAGAAAGTATTTCAAAGACATGCAACAAACACTGAATCGGAACATCTCTCTCCTCTTGTGTTTTGACAATAGAAAAAAATTCACTTGATTTTACTGACACAAAGAAAAACCTCTTCTTAATCTATGCTTAAAAAGCCTTGAACTAAGATCTGCAAAATTGAGAATTACCGGGTAAGAAAAAACATTTTTAATGGTTCTTTCACATTACACAAAGAACAAGAAACAAATGCTATCCTTGTTGATATCAGTAACCCAGGCATAGAAAATGACATTTTAGTCTATTTGTTGCTCATTATTTACTTTCAGTTGCATGGTGCTCTGGGATGTACACAAGGAAAAAAAAGGCGGGTCAATTAACCAAGCCAGTTTTTATGGCCTAAAAATAACAATGGCCTAAATGCACCATCAAATTTAAAAGTACCTGATTCATTTTTTACTAGTAAAATTTCACCTGGAGATGAGATTTCTTTTAGATGATGAAATTACAAGTAACCAGTGACCAACTCGTAATGTCCATCTACATGTGCAACTACAGTCTTATATCCTGTTCAGACTAAGCAGGATGATATCATTTCCTGTTGAAGTGTTACAGCTGTGAACTAGGCATTTTGTCAAACAACAGCACAGCAAGGCATGTGCTGTAATCAGATCAGGTATGTTTAAAACGGGACATAGCAAAATGATATGGCAACATGGGCAAGAGTCAACATGGGTCAACCCTTAAATTTGAGAATAAACACTGTAAAATCAGTGATCAATATTAAGGCTAACCCCAGCCTCGTGTTTCAGTCTCACGGAAGCACTACTGTATACATGTACATGTAGCCTGAATGTAGTGCCATTTTGCCGTTTCATGCTTTAAGCACCCCAGTTTTAAGTCTACCTCGTTTATATGCTTGTAGGTTTTGATCAAGTCCACGCTGAGCTTTCTAAGGGGTGCAGAGCTTGGGTCGCGGAACGTCGTCGGGATCTTGCTGTAGAAGTTTTGAACTCCAGCAAAATCCACGTCATCTGCCTGATGGTCCTCTGTTTTTCCAGCAATGTAATTCATGTCAGAAGCTAATAACTTGGACACTGATGCCTGACCTCCATTGCTGCCTTTCAAATGAAAAGAGCAAAATTAATGTGCACAGGATGAAACATTTATCAGAATACAAAACTATTTTGCCAGTAAAACTTTACCTCTTACGCAGAGTATCACATGGTAGAGTGTACCACTGCCACTTGAGAAAGTTTGACAACTTTTACAAGTTTCTATTTGAATAAACCAATCAAAGCATGTAAACTGCTGAGCCTGGTGATGTCATAAATTGATGTCAAATTCACCAGTCTCCCTTCTGAGAATTTCAAAAACCTCATCCTGCAAACGTTTGAAACCAGAAGAAAATTGTCGCAGTTTGATCAGCCATCTGACATAGATTATCAGAAGTTGTCAAACATGCATCAAAAACTAATCAAAAACTTTCCTAGGTGGCAATGGTAAGGTACATGTACACATAAGCAGCACTGTAAATGAGCCAAACTTTAAGCACTATAACTGGCCAATTTTACATTTGTAAACACTACCCTGCTATAAATTGCAATTAATTTCCCCTCAGGCAACACTTCATGAAAGTAAACAACTGAACTCACCTCTGTCAGAAGTTGCACCCCCTAATGAAATATCCATCACCTAATGCTTAACATCTTTGCTGCAAAAAAGAAAAAGATCTGCATTTATGTGATTCTACAAATGCATGCGTGTCTGTAGCTATCATAGAAACAGAAAATAACAGCTACCAGTGGTGTTTCTATTCAAGAAAATTTTTGCTGAAATTACCTAAATTTTAGCTATTCACAACTCATTAGTTTCAGTTTTTATGTAACAAAATGTTGTATTTGCATCAACCGAAGGTCTTTCATTCATTGTCAACACAAGTGCTAAAGAAATGATTATCATGCGATCATTTTTTTTACAATATCCTGGTGCATGAAGAGGGCATAATTTTAGACACTAGTCTGGTTGTAGCATTTGTATTTAAGAAACAATCTACAAAGCCGATGTAAAAACAAGAGAAAATGATGGAGAAACTGGATGTAAAGCCACAGGACAGGAGTAACATTAGAATGATGTACATGTACTTTTGAAAACTTCCAAACGTTCTCTTAGCATCAGACTATGTAAACAGGAAGTGGCTGGCCACAATATCTACGTCATGGCTTACATGAATGTTTATGTAGTGTCATGTCAATCAGATTGCACATTATATCATAAACTGTAATACATGTATTTCATTCAGTGCAAGAACAGCTAATGAGTGAATCAGAAACATTGAAAACACGATTGCATTTTCCTGAGTCATACACAGAAACTATTGATGCATAAAAGACCAGAGGGCATAATTTTGTAGGCCACAATTTCAATATACACCTTGTTTCATTTTACTTATTGATGGATGCTTCCATTGCTTTTCAACAGGCAAATGTATTTGGAAAATGGTCAGGACTTAAAACACTAAAGAAAGAGCACTTGAGTAGCCAAATGAACATCTTAACAGATTAACAAAGCATAGCAAAATAGTTCATTTCCTTGTGAATGGGTGGGAGGGGGGGTAAGGGAGCGAGGGAGGGGGGGGGGGTGAAGAGAGGAAGCTGAGACCCGTAACAAT
>Ga0126343_10000077_pt1 | contig 26483 bp, 18 predicted proteins | sample Cyp2metagenome_FD_92531 | JGI IMG/M metagenome (GOLD analysis project Ga0126343, IMG submission 92531) | Coral microbial communities from Lord Howe Island, Old Settlement Bay, Australia - Cyphastrea 2 metagenome | ecosystem: Host-associated > Invertebrates > Cnidaria > Coral ...
GTCACTGTTGAAATCGCTCTTTCGGACGCCATCTTTGTTTTTAAGATTTTGGCAGCGCGCGCTCAGTAAGAGTCTGAGTACTAGGGTAAAAAATCAGCCAATCAGACAAAAGTCACCTTTGTTGTCGCCGTCGCTTCCAAGAGATGCTCATGTACAAGAGGTTCCAAATATGGTGATTTGACTGGGCAACTTTTGGTATGTTAGAAAACTGGTCGCTGAGGAGAGGTGGTCGCTTACGAGAGGTGGCTGCAACCAGAGGTTCAACTGTAATTATTTTCCCTATTTTCCTTTCCATGTGGATATTCGGGAATAAATTAGAGGGGAACTACCATTCTCTTTTACCTTTCAATTCATCATGTCAATATCTTCTCTACATAATGTAAAGTTACTGGTACCTAGTGGTATGACCTTTCTTTTTCTAATTAATTTTTGAAAAGGAAAACAAGTTTCATTTAAACACATTATTGAATATGAAATATCAATGAAATGTTAAGTTTTGTTAATAATTAATTTTCCTCATTTTGTTTGCATGTGGATTTTGGGGAACAAATTAGGTGGTAAGTGTCATTCTTTTCACTTTTCAATTCACTACGTCAGTTTCTTCTCAACCAATCTGTACTTCACATTCAAATGTAAATAACTAGATAGTTGTCTTGTGTTCCTTTTTTAATAAATTTCTTAGAAAGAAATAAAGATCATCTTTCATTAAAAACAGCAGTTAGTTTTAAATAACACTTTAAAATATTAATTTCTATTGATAAAATATTGTTATTTCTGTCAGTCATTGATTTTCATCTTTTACATATTTTGTTGATGGTGGGAAACGCAGCAATACTTAAGTATCGTTTTACTAGCTAATTAATTTCCAGGGTCTTGGTAGTTTTCCGCTGTTTACTTTTTCGTGTTATCTCTTATAAGGAACAGAATATAAGTTACCTTAAATAATTAATTTCCATATTTCCCTTTCCATGCCGATGTTGGGGAACAAATCAGAGCGTAAGTACCATTTTTTTCACTTTCTAGTTCATCTTGTGAGTTTTTTTCCAACCTCTTTTTTTTATATTAAAATGTAAAATTGTGTAGCCAGTGGTCTTGTTTTTTTTAAATAATTTTTTTAAAAGGGAAAAAATGATTGTCAGTCGACCGATCTGACTATAAGTTTACCCTCATACTGCGCATCAAAGGTTGGTCCTATGGTCTTGTGACGGTCTCCACGATGATGCCAAAATGAAAGATAATATTTGGAAGATGTTAACAAAAAAAAAAGCTGCGGATCCACACACTGTTCGCTGTAGATCTACTCTAAAAGGTGACGAAATCATTGAGTGTACATTCCGATAGAGGTCGTTCCGCGCACTCAAAATAGCAAAAGAATTGATTTATTTAACGAAGGTCTTACGTAGAGCCAAACTAGAAATCAAATGAGTTATCAATGATCAGAAAATGTGGACAGAGATTCGCTACAGACAACTTATTTTCAGTTTCTTGGTAGTTTTCTGGTCCTTACTTTTTTAAATGTTTTCTTGGTAGGAGGAGGATATAAATTACCTTTAATAATTAATCTCCATATTTTCCTTTCTATGTCGATGTTGGGAAACAAATTAGTATGTAAGTACCATTCTCTTTACTGTTCAATTTATCTTCTGAGTTTCTTTTGAACCTACATGTATATTCTTTATAATTATTAAAATGTAAAGTCTCCTAGCTAGTGGTCTTGTGTTTCTTTTTTAGATAAATTTCTTAAAAGGAGATAAAAGACTACGATATCTTTTGTTTAGAAACAGTTTTTAACCTGAAATAACACAATAACATTGATTAATTTCTCTTAGTAATTAATTTCCATATTTTCCTTTCCATGTGAATATTTGGGAGCAAATCAGGTGGTAAGTATCATTCTTTCTACTTTTCAATTCATCGTGAAAGTTTCCGAGTGGTTTTGTCTTTCTTTTTTCTAATTAAATTTTGAAAAGGAAAACAAGTATGTTTCATTTGAGCACAGTTTTGAAAATGAAATATCAATAAAATACGCAAGGAGTCACAGTTTCTATTTGCAAAGCGTAAAAAATAATAACATACAATAAGTAAGTAATGTAACGTATTGTCAGGTTATGTCATGTATTGTAAGCGATGTATATAAGCAAGTAATGTGGTGTAGTGAATTGTAACTTAATGTCGGGTGATGTAATGTAATGTAATGTTATGTATTGTAATGTAATGTAATGTAATGTTATGTTATGTAATGTTATGTAATGTAATTTTCTGTAATGTAATGTAGGCAGTTAGTGTCGTATAAGTGATGTTTATAGGTAAGTAACAGAGTGTATTGTAAGTAGGCAATGTAACATTAAGCATTGATTTTGCAAGTAATGAATGTAAACTGAGTAACGTGGCACATTGTAAGTAGATTTATGTACCGTGTTAGTAACTACCTCCTGCAGTGTAAAAAAAATTATAATAAATAAATAAATAGATAAAAAATACTAGGAGTTTCAATGTGGAAGTGGGTGCTGCTGTCAGAGCTTGAAGGAAAGACTGATACTGTAACAGGGCTATAATAGGGGTTAGTGTAGCGTTTTAAAAGAGACTTACGATAACTTTTTTAACCTTTCGTTTCAAAGGCAATATTTTAAACTGCAGAGCTCCCAGCCTTGTGTAATGTCATCTCTTCTATTTCTCAATTACTATTTTGTTCCTCCTTTTTCTTGACCTTTGATTTTCTAAAACAGTAACTCCGATCTTAGCTTTAGCTCTGTTAAAACCTTGCTGTCACAAACGCTTGCAATTTTTGCTCTCATAAGCGCTTGCAGCACGACCTCGTTCAATGTGAGCTATGGGCAGAGATTTCAACTCAACGATCAAATTTAACTCCTCAACAGGCAAAGAATACTGTGAACGATTTGCCTGTGGTACCAAAGTCGCTTTCGACATAAAGTAGGTTGGCTTCACTCCTTCCTCTCGTTTTCCCAAGACTAGCAAGCTTCAGTTGGCAGTTTACTCCGAACGGAAACATTTTTGCCTAGCACTTCACACTTCACTGCTGCTGAATGTACTGAGGAAAAGATGATCATTACGAAGAAGGACTTGATTGATATCTTGACACCTCCAGTCACGAATCGGCCAAAATTACTCACATAATTGAGCAGCCAAACACATAAAATCTCTTGTCTTCCTCGAGAGTTATCACTAAAATAAACTATTCATGACCTTGATGAGTACTTTCATAAGCAGTTAAAGACATCTATATTTTACTTCGTTTATCATGCCCTTGTTTTCTAGCAGAGCGGGATGGTTGTACACAGCTATTGCTCAAAATCGATTGATACTCCATGTGCATTCACAAGCACATGCATTCACCAGCACATGCATTCACAAGCATTCGCAATTGACTACGTATGTCTCCGACCTTACATCCGACAAATCTATTTTGGCTTTTATTTGCTATTGTAAAGATAGGCTGCTGTCTCGCTATCGCTCGCCAGCAATTAATCGCTGTTTATAATTAATTTTCCTCACTTTCTTTCCATGTGGATTTTGGGGGACAAAATAATTAGGTCGAGACTACCATTCTTTTCACTTTTTAATTCAATTCTTCAGTTTCTTGTTAGCCAATATACTTTACATTCAAGTGTTAATTACTAGCTAGTGGTCTTGTGTTTCTTTTTTAATAAATTTCTTACATGTACAAGGAAATAAAGATCATCTATAATTAAAAACAGTATTTATTCCTAAATAACAGACTAAACTATTAATTTATATTAATAAAATATTTTTATAATTGCTGTTAATCATATATTTCATCTTCTATGTTGGTTTTCAATGTTAGGAAACCCAAATAGCCCTAAGTATCTTTTTACTAGCCAGCTAATTTCCAGAGTCTTGGTAGTTTTCTGCTTGCTACTTTTTTGAGTTCTCCTCAAAGAAGCAGAATATAAATTACCTTTAAGCATTAATTTTCATATTTTCCATTTCATGTGGATGTTGTGGAACAAATCAGGGAGTAAGTATCATTCTTTTTACATTTCACTTCTTCTTGTTAGTTTCGTTTGATCCTCTATTCCTTACATTAAAGTGTAAAATTTTCTAGCCAATTGTCTTGTGTTCCATTTTTTACATAGATTCCTTAAACGTAGAAAAAGATTATATCTTTTTAAAAACAGTTTTTACCTCTTGGTATTGCGTAAGTCATTCTACGGGTTTTAGCGTTTGGGTGTGGAATTCAATTGAAATCACTCACTTTGTTAGACGAATAATATATGCATTAAACCTGGATTAAACATGTTCACCCATATCTTTCCTCTCCGACAAGTTTGTGTCGTTGTTCAAAGTCACACCATTGTCTTAGTGTACGTACTTGAGGGAAGTACAAAGGCGAGAATATGTGGAGCTTCTTGAACAGATTCAGAATGGCGCTCTGTGAAGCGATTTAATAACATCCAATGAGTAAGTTACCCATAACTACGAAAATTCACATACGAGTCAAAATCTTTACACTTAAAATCCAGAATAGACTTTTTCTTAATAGCTAAAGACTCACAGTATATATAAAAAAGTCAGAGATCTTACCAGCGATAGCGCCCGATCACAACGCGATTTCCATTTCACTAACCTTGCCAAATAAATGCCCTAGCGACCCTGGTTTTTGGAAATTCGACAACACCCTTTTGAAAGACCCTCAATATATTGATAAAATCCACAATACCTACACACAAGCACGCAAATATTACGGGCAGTTGACCGATAAGAGACTCTTCTGGGAAATGATAAAGATTGAAATTAGATCGGCTACGATCGCGTATTCCAAAAACAAGTTCAAAAGCATCAGAAATCGGGAACAAGAACTCATACGAAGACTCGACCATCTCGATGGCACAATATCCAGTAATTTATCCTCCCCCCATATTGATGGAGTGCTACGGGAGTACGATAAACTTAAAACCGAACTTCAATCAACTTATGAAGAAAAAGGAAAGCAAGTGATATTTCGAGCAAAAAGCCGCTGGATGGAAAACGGAGAACGCCTGACAAAATATTTTTTAAATCTAGAGAAACGTAATTATAAGGAAAAGACTATCAGTGAACTATAAGATGACTCAATAACGAACAATGGGAATGTAGTTCTAGACCAAATTGAAACTTACTTTAAAAATCTCTATACATCTGACTACTCCCATACTAACGAAGAATGGGACTCTTTTACCCTCGATCTAAAAATCCCTAGGCTTTCGGACGATGATGAATGTAAAAAAGTATTAGAAACTTTCCAGGCTGATAAAGCTCCAGGTGAAGATGGATTTCAAGGCTGTGCTCTAGAAAAATTTTCAGGGTGCCCTTCGGGCGCCCAACCATGACAAGTAGGTCGCCCAGCCTTCCAGGTTGGTCGTTAAAATTGATTAATTAACTAATTAATAATTAATTAATAAATTAATTAATTAATATTCCATTTCATGGTTTAATCAGTTAATAATAATTATTAACTGGTTAAACTGCTAAATTTAGCAACTCGCTTCGCCGATCGTTCCCCGTGAAGTGATTATTGAACGAGCGAGATTTACTATGAAACTGTTTGGCAGTTTTGCGGATTCTCATGGCATGAAATCCTGTTGTAAATTAACCACAAATGTGGTAAAACTGCTTAGAAATTTCTTTCAAGACCACTGAAATAGATTTTGAAACAAAAGGGCTCTTATTTTAAACTTTTGCTTTCGCCAAATTTTGATCGAATGATTACAATTACGAGCAAGTCGCCAAGTGGTGCTGATAACATCTTGCATGCCACGGACGAAACTAATTAAATAAACAAAAATTTGCATAAAGGACCGTTTCGTTTTATCAATCACGCGCTCCACTGTGAAAACTGTTGAAACACAAAAATGAAACATAAACATCAACCACTTCAATTGGAAAATTAGATCGTCAACATATGCTTTTGAAAAATCTTACAATTTCTCACAGGTAAGGACAAAATAATTTTTCGTGCTAAGTCATGTAGAACAATACTACATAACACAGATGCGACAACTTTGAGCGTGAGCAATTTCTTGTTGTTGTCCTGCCGAATATATTTTAGCTCTGCAAATATCATCAAATTAGTCAGTAAAATCATAAAACGTTAGTTGCAATCAGGTGCTCGCTTCATCGCGTCGTTTAATGGACAAGAAAGCTGGGCCAGGTACCATATTTCGGGCTAACACGAGCGCGGGAGCGCGAGGAAGTTTTTTTTTGTTTCAATACGTTTGCTCGTTTCGTTTCGGGTTTTCACACAAGCCAAAATCTAAGCGCCCGGATGGGTGACCGCTTTTCTTGTTCAGTCGCCCGAGACCAAATGTGAGTCACCTGAGGCGACCGGGCGCCGCTAGAGCACAGCCTTGGATTTACAGCCGGACTCTATGAGTGTTTCTTTGAATTATTAGGCAATGACTTAATAGCAAGTTTCAATGAAGCTCAAGTAAAAGTAGGCTCGATTTCTAGCAGTTTAGTGAACTCACGTTCCTTGCCCCACACCACGGCTGGATCACTAGTCTACCCATTGTATTTCCTAACGAATCACAGAGAGGCCTGCTCAAATAGAGCAGGCTTCTCTATGGCGGATATCAGTGCGGATGAGTTTTCTTCTTTTGTAAAATGTGTGTTGGAGTGTTGCCAATTTGTTAGAAGGGAAAGATGTTTTAGTTTCACAGCCAACGGCTTCAGAAAAATTCGTAATTTTCAGTCCTTCCCGATCATATGGTTCTTCGATTCGATGTTGCGTTATTGAGTCTGATTTACAAGTTATTCTTTGGCTACCTCTCTGCTCAACTCGCTTACCCAGGACCGACCCAGGGTCCTTACTTCAATAGCTATACACGCAGCTTTTATCAGAGATGAGCAGAATGAGCGAAAGCGTCGCGCGAAAAAGGATCGGAGTTGAGGGCGGTTTTTTCATGTCGTGCTAGGGACCATATATGTAAGCTTAACTGATGGCTATCCATATTTACAAGTGCAACTTACAGGAAAACTTCAAAAGGCTTTGGCTGAGTTCTAGTAATGAAGCCCATTGTATCCGACACTGTTACGAATTAGAGTGGTTTGTTTGTAATATTTGTCGTAGTTGATTCCAAAATGTTCAGATGGATAGAGGAAAATAGACAGGTGAAATGTGGGTTTTATCAAAGCAAATTCAGACCGTCCGTCACAATGTTTCACACTTAAAGTAATTGTGTAATACATTCTGCTGGTTGAAAATAAAGGCTCATTGATTTTAATGCTCATATTGTCTTTTGATAGTGTAGAGATAGATAAATGACAAATACATGTTAGAAATGTACAATTCAGTTTTGGACCTTCATGCACCAAACCTATCCTATACTGTTGTGGTATTATACAGTATCTCAATTTAGTTCAGCACAGTTTATTAAGTTGTGACAATTTTTTTTTGTTATCATTCAGACCTTTCAGCATTCTTCATAGCTTTCTGTAATTTCTTTTGAACATAGATATCACACCATTAAATGGCAATTCAAAAATAATTTTTTTGTACAGGGGCTTTTCAGCGTAGAAAAAAGAGAGCAGGCATTCCACAAATAGCTTTCAAGAATAAGTGAAATATATTCTCTTGTTGTGTTTAACACAAAACAGCAACTAAGAAACCAAAGACAAAATAGTAAGCCTTGGAGATGAAAGAGTTTGTCATTCTTCATCAGATTCTCAATCAAAAGAACTTTGCATTTAAGTTCAGGTTGTCAGTGGTGATACAAACCTCATCTTTGCCCTTTTTTTCCTATCTCTCTACAGATTATGAATTTGTTATTTATTGTCAGATAAAGCAGGTTGTCTTGAATAATACAGGGAAATCCAAAGAATACATTATCGGATGTTTCAAGTCAGAATTGATAAACAAAGGGTGTGTTCCTTTGGGGTGATCTGGATCAGGATCAGTGATCCATGATCTGTCTGGATCATGGTGCATCAAAGGAACCGATGAATACAATCTGGTTATGGATCCATTGGTTTCTTCTATGCACTATGATCAAGACAGATAGATCTTGCATCACTGTTCCTGATCCAAATAACCCCAAAGAACGCAGCCTGAACCAGGAGAACATTCTTAGTCATTTAGCCAAATCAGATGGCAACATAAGAATTTTGATAGCGACAATCGCATATCAAATGAGGTTTTATAGTCCCTGTGAATTGCAGATTTCATGTTGATGTATTGTTCTGACAATTAGGAATGTACACGCAACACTATGCCGTAGGGAGGGTTTACTTTTGCATTTTGATGTAGTTTTAAGGGATTTGGAAAACCCTGGAACCTTTAGAAATTTTGTACATTATGTAAGGTTGATTATAATATATAGTCAGTGATACATTTCAAAGCCCAAATCTGGAATCTCTGTAAGTCTTATTTAATTATTTTCCAGTGAACTATCTGCCCTTGTGAGCACACCCAAAACAACAGCCAAATACATTTTTTTCATGCATGTATGGCTGCGTTGTTTTGAGTGAAACACTTGGCATTATTTACAGATGCGGACCACTGAGAAAACAGGTGTCCCACAATATTCTATTTTGCCAGGAAAAAAGGTTATTTTGGGCGCTTTTCACTGGAACTAGACATATATAGCTAGGATACCAGTTTTATTACGCCCATGTACCCAAACATGATACGCAACTGTGATCACTTTATTGTCGGATCACTAAAATAAGGATAGCAATTGGCATCCTTAATCTCTGGTATCATTTTCGCCAAGAAAATTAAGAGTTATCACCTCCATTTTAAACTCTGGAGCTTCTTTCCTTTGGAAATTCCGTAGGACTTGCGACATTCCGTCATGCTACACATCGTGGTAGAACCGGCATGGTAAAATGGCAAGGAAAAGCTCTAGTTTGCTAAGGAGGTCTTGCAACAAAGGCAGGCTGAATAAGCAACGTTGGCATGTTATTCCTGGTTTCAGTAGACAGTTCTTTTGGACGCAGGATCGACGATTTCGACTAACTCAAATATTTTAGTACTTCGTGATTCGTGACAATCGTTGTAAGGATACCCTTCGTAACGAGATGCTTGCTGACTACGATTTCTGGTAGCTTTAAAATAAGACCCTGTCCTTTTCACGCTTTTCCTTGAACTATCCAAAAAATTCCCGCATAGAACACATCCCTGCTAACAGGTTTAATTTTTTGCGGAGTAACAAACTCCACCATTCTTTCCACGCGCATGGTAAATTGCATAAAAACCCGATGTGACGTCACGGACAAGCGATACGGACCAGTCATCCAGCCGTAGTTGGCAGGAGGATAAACAACCGCACTCCCATAACGGCTGGAAATCAAGCCTAAAGAAAAAGGAAAACTAAGCATCTCTCAGCGAAGAGGGGTAATTACGCTAATTCCAAAAGAGGATGGCTCATTATTAGATTTATCCAACTGGAGACCGATCACACTATTAAATGTCTACTATAAACCGGCTTTGTAAAGGGGAGATTTATAGGTGAAAACATTCCACTCATAGCAGATGTAATGAAAGCAATGACAACTCACAACCTTAGACTTTCGGAAGGCCTTTCTCTGCTTAGAATGGCCGTTTATTATGAGGACGCTAGATTGCTTCAATTTTGGAGGCGATGTTAAAAGTTGGGTTAATACTTTCTACTCGAATATAGAGAGCGCGGTAACCAACAATTGCTTTAGAACGAATTGGTTTAAACCGTCTAAAGGAGTCTGCCAGGGCTACCCTCTCTCTCCGTACCTGGTTATTCTCTCGTCCATAAATACTCTCAAACAAGACGCCTAAGGGAGCGTTGCATTGGAATGAGTTGTGAAGTCACAGTAGAGTGCAATGATTAGTCGGTTAGATAAGCCGTAGAAATCACTGAAGAAAAACTCTGTGTTTGTAGTGGAAAATAGGGTAGGCGGAAAATTACTGCTCGAGAAGAGCCTCCTTCCCCCGCCGCTCCTATGTCTTCTTTTGAGGTGATCCACTAGATGGAACGGGACTATGCATGGTGTTTAACTGAAGTTAATATGGAACTTTTTTTTCCTAATGAGGCCATATCACTTGCGTTGAGGACTGCCAGAAAATCTTGAGACATGAATGGGAATGCAACGTTTTAATTATTTCAAGACTAAATTATTGTGAAGGGCCTGTATTGCCGTCAGTAACATAACAAATCCACTAAAATGTTAACGGGTTGAAATACCGATTGTTTGTCATTTGATAAGAAGCTTTTTAGTGTGAGAAGAAGAACTGAAGTACAATAATTGAACAAATGATTGATTACCGTGAGAGGAAAACGTAACGCGCCGTAACGCAACTGGTGTATTCCCATTGATGTGTGCTTGGTCTATTTTATTTGTGAGAACGACAGGATTAAAGCTTCGATGAGAAACATGATGAATTCTTCTTAACAAACATTCCCCTTTGTACAAATGTTAACAGTGGAACACTGAAAATAAAATAAACATCGACCGGAATAACCCTCACAAACATGACTATTTACATCAGTGTGCGTTCTGGTAAACAGGTAATCTCGACGTCAGAAAGTTTCGACAGAGCAAAACTCTCAAGGCCTCAATATCTTCAATTGCAAGCCAACAAATAATTGAGCGAATTGGATTTCAAATGGTTGGTGTCGCTGTTTACCGTGATGGTCCTTGATTTTTGAAAACACTGATTCGATGAATATCGTGTGTGAATATGGTAGGAATATGGTATGTGTGAATATGGTATGAATATCCTGTGTCAACATGTTACTTGTTTAGCGTTAGAGACGTAGGTCGATCGGATGAACACGCATGTTTGGTTGCAGAAGTCGTTGTTTCGTTTGGCAGGCCGAGTAAACAGTGAACTCTTTGTTTTGATGCGTAACACGGAAAGGAAGGTTCGCGAACTCTTTGCAATTTTCACAGTTCAATTCAACACACAAAGTCGAAACACAGTCGTTTCTAAAATATCTTACCTTCTGTTTATTTCCTGAAGACGTACACGTTGCTTCGAGCACTACACTGTCTGCACAAGCTACTGCTTGTGAGAATCGCAGAATCTTTTGAAGTACGTAATTACTTCTCAATCAAATTTGCCGTTTTGAGTCGATAAAGAAAAAGAAAATCTGGCGAAACCTTACCGTGGCCTGCCACAGGCATCCCACGGAATAAAATTCAGCAAGACCCCAAAAATATAGGTATCAAGATCTATGAAAATGAAATTAAACTTTCACAATTTACAGATGATATCACTCTCTTTAATGCTGACTTAGCATCACTTTAAAGAGCATTAAAAATAATCGATGACTTTGGGAAAATAGCCGGTCTTTTACCATTGCTGGTAAAAAAGGGTTTGTTGAAGCCGTCGGTCTGTTTGGCAATGGATAGAAGGTGCTTCGGGATGGCGCTTATCACTTGGTAATATTGGAGAAAATTAGTTTGGCATGAGCATTTGGGTGAGAATTCCTGGAATGTCAAAAAGTTGCCACTTTCAGTAAGTAGGTCTTTAATTGAAATAATTCCCTTTTCAAACCATTTACTAAATAAAAAGGTTAAATTAAAACTGTCAAGAATCCTTTTGTAGAAGGTCAATAAGTCATTTAAAAAAAGTCGCATCATAGTTGCATCTTAAAAGAAAATTCAGTCCTCCCATTTTCTTGAGAAAGTGGTTAGGTATGGTGCACCAATTTCTTTAGTCGGAGGCTAAGATTCTAGGGATCCATGCTAGCTTTAGGGCCTTGAACATTATGTTGAGATCTGTCACACGGATTTCGCCCCTATATGGTTCTTGATAAAGGTCAGATCTTTTAATTTTATCTTTTTTTATTTTTCCAGAGAAATTTAAAAGACTTAGCCCTCACTATGTCTGCAGTTCTCGAAGGTACCACTAGGTTTGAGGCAGAACAGACAAGTTGCGATAATCCCAAGGTTTTTAATATCATAGCTCTTCCGAATATTGTCAAGTCGCTTGCACTCCACATTTCGAGCTTTGTTTGTAACCTTTGGACCTTTTGCACGAAGTTAAAGGGGCTAGGTCACGCTATTTTGGGAAATTTTGTTTAATTTTGCTAATTTTGAGTTCTAAACATCAAATTGGCAGACCAAGAGTCTTTCATTTGCAAGATCATGGTCACATAACAACTGAGAATGATTTTCCAGCTGTGTTAATGAAAGTGTGGTGCATGTATAAACTGACATACCGTAAATTTGAAAAAAGGTGGGCCGACTTTTTTCAAATTTATCCAAATGCAATCCACTTCCATCCTCTCCAGTTTTGTCCATCCACGTCCCTTCTTGTCTTTCCTGTGTTTTGTTCGAGTTCTTCTATAGTTCTGAGCCGTTATTTTGATATTGAAGTAAATTCTATGACAATTTGATCAGTGCTGAAATTGCCTAAAATAGCGTGACCTAGCCCCTTTAAGCTCATTATTTCTCTTTCATCGTATGAGAAGTGAATTCCTAATATTTTCACCGGGCTATGCAGCCATTTCAGGTTAAGGGGTTTATTTTTATTATTTGTCCATTTCCCTAGCCAAATTGCCTTCGTTTTTTTGCACGGTCATTATGCATGTGTATCCAAGTGGGACACGCCGTCCCATTGCCTATGCATCGCGAACACTAAAGGAGCATGAAAAGCGTTATGGTCAGATTGATAAGGACGCCCTGGCAATCATGGTTGGTTTGAAGCGGTTCCACTTGTACCTGTGTGGCCGATACTTCACGATCCTAATAGATCACAAACCTCTGGAATGTATCTTTGGGCCCAAAACGGCGATTCGGTCACTAGCTGCTATGCGTCTACAGCGATCGGCAATTTTTCTTGCAGCCTTCAATTACAGCATTAAATTTGTGCCTTCCAAGCAAAACACAGTGGCAGATGCATTATCACACCTACCTTTACCGTCGACGACCAGCGGTGAGAGCGCTGTCTTTAAGGTTAAAGAGCATCTTGCAGACTGTTTGCCTGTCACACACAAAGAGAGGTATATTTGTACTCCCGCCCTTAGGAGTCTGGGCACGGTTGTACCTCATTCAGGGATTATTACGTCAGATCTCTGTGTCTTGTACTTCAGGTCCGCCATGTGCTCGCTGTAGTGTTGTATCGTGTGTTCCTTAAAGTTTAGTACTTAACAAAAGCATTAAAGGGTACACAGCAGCTCCATAGCAAGCCTTACATGGATGTTAGACTGCCTTAAATCATTTCTGTAACTCGTAAGTTCACGAAGCTGATGCACATCATCTTTATCTGACAAGCAAAGTCTCGGTTCAACAAAAATGTTGATATCAGCTTTTTTCATGTTGTAATCACTTTGCACATCATCTATGTGGAAGTTGAGCCGGAGGTGGAGAGATCCAACATTCTGAAGCAAGATTGTTTTTGTTTGGGATGAGTTGTCAGTGTGTAACACTGCCGAAGAAAGGCACAAGGCTTCCTTTTGTTCTTAGTCTGCTCATTTCATTTTTAACTTCCTCATTAACCTCAAGTTTCAATTCGACGTAAGCATCTTTGAAGCTACAGGAGGCTGCACATGTAGCAAAGTACCCCGGCTTTTGTCGAAATATTGCGAGAGATTTGTTATTATCATTTCCAGTGCAAACTACATCCATAGTACTGATCGATAAAATAAATCGCAACCAGACAAAATCAACTCTCTAACATCCAACAATGACACAAAATGGCGAATGTGCTTCGTCAGATGGCTACTTTCGGGATCAAGCAGTTTGCAAACAAAAAATTCTAAGTACGCAAAAATTGCTTTCATGGACATGCATATGACACGGCATTCATTTCATTCTTTTAAACGACTCCGTTCATTCGTCCACAGACCACAGTCAAAAGACATTGTAGCTCTCAAGATTTCAATGCAAGTATCGTCGCTTATAGGATTTCGTTTTTGATTTGTCGCAGCAAGTGTGCCTTAGCATAAGATCTTTCCAGTTTTCAACCCATGAAGGAATCTTTGTTTACAGATCGAACTAAAACATCTTCGACCTCCGTGCCGTGTTACGCCATGTTGTTGGACAAAATTTACACCTCTCTAGTACCCCCATAAACCAGTCAAACAGATGCCGAGAATTTCTTGTGACAAAAACAATACTTAGCAGGGAAGGTAGGAGAAAAAATGTTTAATCCAAGTTTGATGAATACATTAATCGGAATCAAGTAAGTAAGTGAGTGAGTGAGTGAGTGAATGAGTGATCAAGCGCCATCCAAATGCCCACCCAGCTCATGGATGTCACTCATCCATGAGCAAAAAGGGAGAACTACTGTTGCAACAACAAGAACATTTGAATACTTAAGGTACGACTTTGTCGCATGCCATACAACAACGACAGGCGTGCGGCATGACTTAGCACCATTGACACGCACTCAACATTTTTACTTGCAAATAAAAAGCAAAGCTTTGTACCTGGTCTTTTGGAGCAAAAGTTCTAACAAACAGTAAAAAAGAATTAGCTGTCCTGTGTTGTGAAAAAAAAATTCTGAAGAGATGTTTTTCGCTTTAATCTGTTCAGTACTTTTCCAGAAAGGTCTTCATGTGAATGAGTTAACAACAAGTTCGTTCGCCATTTTGATGCAAGAAAATCTCACCTCGTTCCCCTAGTCAGTAGAAATCTGTCACAAAATACATCACTTTCTATAGACTTCGGCTACGATTGTCACAGCGTTTTTAAACATGTTTTAAAATCCTATGACATTTTTTTGACATACACAACAGTCGTAAGCGAGTTGTAGCTTTGATTTGTAACAGGTATCAGAAAGATCACGTCACCTTTGAGACATGTAACTGCTCTTTATGCAACTGTTAGACTTTCGTTAATATTTTATATTTCAATGGCATTATTATTTGTAAATAATGACAATGTGTAAATAATATCGTATCCTAATTTAAATTTTAATTGAAGTTAATTTCATTTGTTAGTATTATACTTGACTCGTTAGCTACTTAAGCTAGGAGCCTGATAAGCTCTAGGCCCTCGAGTATAAATAAAGTTTTCAGTTGTTAGTTTCATTTACACGAAACAATTCTTGACGTAAGCTTGTCGTATGCAACAAAGTTGTACCATGTAAACTGGCCCTAAGAGGCACCATAAAATCTCAAAAGCATTATACAGATCAAAACACACAAACATCAGTGTATAGTGTACAAACTGCCTTGATATAATAGTAGCTACATGTAAATGTCTAAAGTAAACTTACTACTTCTCTATCAAGGATACCAATTAAAATGATGTACATCTATTTGACTGTCAAATTTTCTTTCCTGCATATTACACATAATGTTGATGAACATTGTAGATAATTTCTTCTTGTTGCCGTCATCATACTTGAAGCCATCATGCAATACTCCAGCAGATTAAAACATAAATAATTATAACTCGTCACAATAGCCTAGACTATTTGAATTTTGTCTTTTCTCCAAGAGTCTGGCAAGCAGTTATATATCGAAAATTGCCTACACATGAACACATAATGGTGGTATGGACAAAAACATTTAGTCCAAGACAAGACAATGCTTTTCTTGGCACATTCCTGTCTCATCTCTATCCTAATTCGCACGTATCCTGACGCGTATTACTCCCTCTTTTGTCAATTGTACAAGAAAAAAATAGTCTACGTCTAAAACATTATGGCTGCCTAATCAACCCATTATTAAAATTCCCATTTATGCTTTCTGCCACACCTCCATCCTACAAATTTGGAAAATGCAAACCTAATACGCTTTCAATTATAGTAATTGTGCCGGCACCTGTGGCCTATGTGCAAAGGTAACTTTGCAAAAAAAGCGAGATTGTGGGTTACATCAAAGGTGCCATTTATTCATATCATGGGGTTGCTTTAAAGAGCCTTTGATTAATCTGAAATAACGCAACATATCAATGCCTCTTAATTTTCCTTTCCATGTCGATGTTGGGGAACAAATCAGGCGGTAGGTACCGTTCTTTTTTTTACTTTTTAATTCATCTCGTCAGTTTCTTTTGAACTTATATTCCTTACATTAAAATGTAAAGTTTCCTAGCTAGTGGCCTTGTGTTTCTTTTTTTAGTAGATTTCAAAAAAGGAGAATAAGGATTATCTTCAGTTTAAAAACAGTTTTTAATGTGAAATAAAACACAATTACATATTAATTATTTCCTCTTAATAATTATTTTCCATATTTTCCTTGTGATGTAAATGTTGGGGAACAAATCAGGTGGTAAGTACCATTCTTTTTACTTTTCAATTTATCTTGTGAGTTCCTTTTGATATATTCCTTACATTAAAATGTAAAGTTTCCCAACTAGTGGTCTTGTGTTTCTTTTATTAGTAAATTTCATAAAAGGGGAATAAGGATTGTCTTCTGTTGAGAAACAGTTTTTAATCTGAAATAACACACTAACAAATTAATTAATTCCTCTTATTATATGGCAAAGTAGTCTTGAGGTAAATCCGAACATTCTGATTCTTTCTTTGTTGGTCCGGATTTCGTCATACGGACCGTTTCCACGGAAATGGTCATAAGCTTTTTTTTGGTGTTCGAGAGCCGGCAAATTCAAACCAAGCATGGCTCCATTGTGTAACATCCTGTCCAGATTTCAACAATTCCAATAGCTAGGTTTTTGCACATGCCCATAAGCATCGCTTCGCAGTACCACATTGTGAGATGTAGTCGGCAAAGTGCCAATGTTTTTAAACGGAATTTATCTGGAGGAGACTCGTGGTTGTTACACTGGCGACGTGGAAATATCACACTGAATTAAGCAACGATAGCAGAAAGAAAGCAAGGGAAACCTAGGAAGCACAGTCTGACGCCCAGCGAGAGAGGTAAGCAAGCAAAGTAGTTCAATGCTTATATAGATCGATAGACAAAACATGTCTGACATAGAACAAGCAGATGCTGGTGCAGCAGCTCCAGTGCAAGTTATCACGGCAACAAGAAATTTCAACCACTTTTCCCAGGATATGACCAGATAGTAAAAGGACCATATAGTAAAAGGAAAAACGTGGGACGACCGGCTTGAAGAAATCAAACGGGCCTTAAGATACTCCAAGATTACAGAACTGCTCGACAAGAAAGATGCACTCATCATTTATGGCGGGAAAGGAATCGCTCGCCTGGAGAAAAGTTTGCCCAACCCGACAGATGGCGCCATCGACTACGAAAAGTTGAGGAAAAATCTGAATGACTACTTCAAACCAAAGAAAGATAAATACCACGCAAGAAAAGTATTCCTCAAAATGAGACTGACACATGACAAAACAACGTATGCTCCACGGTTAGGGAGAAAGCCAATTACTGCGAAGTTGAAGCCAACTGGGATGAACGAATCTTGGAACACCTCGTCCAAACAACACAGAATCGATCGCTTATACAAAAAGCCATCAACAAGAAATGGGACTTGACACGGTTTTAACCCGAAGCTGCTCAAATCGAAGACACATCTCTTCAAATAAGCGACATGAAAATTCCTCAAGATTTGAAGAAACAACCCAAGGAAAAACAAAGCGGTAAGGGAAAGCAACCCTGCGGATACTGCGGACAAACAGACACACATGAGGAAGGCAAGAACTGTCCAGCATATTGAAAAAATATGAATGAAATATCAAAAGTTCAATCACTTCAGGTCTGTGCGTAAATCCAAAGGCCCGCACAACAGCAAGAAAGGCAACGACCAAAAACGCGATCTCAAGCCGCCAGAGAATTCAAGGCACAAGCTCTGTGTAGAGAGAACCACTGAAGAAGGAGCTGCCGACCACTCACCAAGTTCTGATGACGAGTTCTTCTGTCAAGCCGTAAGACACCGTAAGCAAGTGAAGGAAATCAAAACAGATGCTGAAGACAGAACCGTATTAGTTGAAGATAGAATATGTTGATGTAAGAGCTGAGCCCGACAGTGGAGCAGAAGTAAATATCATGGATGAACACCAATTTAAAGCATTACAAACCGATCCAGTGTGTAACTTACACTACAACCAAGCAGAGTCAAGCTAAGCACCTTGCAGAGTGTGCTACCTGTGAATGGAGAGATTTGTTGTGACCACTAGAAGAATCAATTCCCCACCCCTCATCAGCAAAAGTACCCTTCAAGAGCTGGGTATGTTACAGATCAGAGGAGATGGCTGTTTCACCGAGGCCAATGGCTTGATAATCCCGGAAGAACCACCAGATATCAAAAGTGTCAAGCAAGATAAGGATGTCAAACTTGAAATCAAAGAAATAACTGATTAATATGGTGGCGTTTTTAACGGTTTCGGGAAGATCAGAGACATCAAGAATGGAAAAGAGTTCTATACAAAGTTCAGCATGAGATCTAGACCAGAAGCAGTGCCTGTAGCTCAAAGACTTGAACTTGAACCGCACATGATCAGGGCCAGTGTGGACCTCAGGGTACCAAACCAATTCATGGAAAGAAATAGGATCACCCAGGGACCTGTTGTGGAAGACTTCATCTTCAAATTTCATGATTGTACTGTTTTATCCAAACTTGAAATGCGGCAGGGGTACCACCGACTCCTCCTCGACCCAGAGTTTAGAAAAATTGCCACTTTTAGCACCCCGTGAGGCAACATGCGACCAAAACGTCTGATCTTTGGAGCCAAAGCATTATAAGATCTTTTTCATTAAGCTGTACATCGAATATTTGGAGACGTACCAAGATGCCTCAACCTACGGGATGATATCCTGCTAGGGGGAAGAAACATGGAGGAGCACAACAAGACATTGGAAGCAGTTCTGCAGAGAGCAGTAGATTTTGGAATCACGTTCAATCCTGACAAGTGCCAAGTTTTATGGACTCAAATTCACGAGAGATGGATTAAAGCCAAACCCAGAGAAAATTAGAGCTGTAAAAGAAAGCAGCCCACCAAATTAAAAAGAAGCTGGAAGAAGTTTCCTTGGCATGATGGGATATGTATGTATGTATGTATGTAGAAGTAAAACAGTACTTTATCTTCGTGTCGAAGAGTGCTCTATGTATGTATGTGTGTATGTATGACCTTTATTTAAACATGATTAAAATTAAAGCTACAAGCTTGTGGGGTCGTGTATAAATAAAAAAAACATAAAAAATATATTAAAATGGTAGAATCATACTGATTAATAATATTAATAATATTTCCAACAGTGTCAACTAATAGAGTATTAATTGTATATAAAGTCAGCATTTCTATGCCGCGTAGTCGAGGCGGAGGTATTATGTGTCGAATTTAAAATCCTTAAAATAATCTTTTGTTCTTATTAGAATTCGGTCTTTCTTGCCCAGATGCGCAATTCCGTTCTCATTGAGGCAAATGGTAGTCCACAGAACGGTGCCTCTGTAAGCCAACGAATCCTTCATGAATCTAGTTTCGAATCTTGGTACTGATAAGCATTCTCCACCCCGTGACGAATATCAATTACACCTTTCTATATAAATATTGTTAGACCACAATTCAGGCAGACCGTCATTTTGTGCTTAAAAATATCTATTTTATGATATAAGAAAATAGTAGGCCACCGATCGTAGGCCAACACCTCTTTTGAAGGCATTTCTCTTGGTAAATTAGAAATGATTCGAGAAGCTCTACAATGAAGTCTTTCAATTGAATCAAATAGGTTTGAGTTACAACACGCCCCCCACACGACAAAACTAGTCCATATTTAACAGAGGGTAAGATAACCTTAAAATAAAAGTCTCGCAAAACACTTTTTCGCAAGAATTTAGAACGTTTTAACAGGTCTAATTTGGTAGCACAAAACACTTCTTAACATCCATTACATGTGCGTCCCATGTTAACTTGTGGTCTACTGTCAGACCTAGGACGTGTGCTTTAGTCACCCATTTTATACTGGAGTCATCCAATTACACCGAGGCAATCGGCCGCATTGGGTTACCCCTACAAAGCAGCATTGCTTCGCTCTTTCCTGGATGGGGTGTTAATTGGTTGTCACAACACCAGTTGTAGGCCTCCTGCAATGTGTCTCCTATGCAGAAGACTGTTGTATCGTCTACAAACATGTACAGAGATCCGGACCGGACAGACAAGGGCAGATCATTTGTGAATGGTGTGAATAGAGTCGGTCCTAGCACCGATCCTTGAGGTATCCCCATGGGCTCTGAGAGAAGGTCTGACTTAACTCCATTTAACACTGTAAACTGTTTTCTTCCTGTCAAATAACTCTTCAACCAATCGAGGGTTAATCCCTTTATTCCACAATGTCTTTCTAGCTTCATAATTAATGTAGCATGTGGGACGCTGGCAAAAGCTTTTCTAAAAGCGATGAATGCTACAGCATCAAATTTTCCAGAGTCGATAACCGATATCTATCACAGTTAATCCCAAGATACGCATCACTAACCGCACCCTTGTGAAAGCTGTCCCATGAAGGTACAAAGTTCAAATGGGGAGCAGAAGAGACTGAAGCATTTGAGAAGCTGAAAGCAAGCATAACAAGTGAGAGCACAATGGCATACTTTAACCGAGCTAGGCCAATCGCTGTGAGAGTGGAAGCCAGCTTCCATAAGGGACTTTCAGCCGGATTATTCCAAGAGACTGGCAATGGTCTCCAGCCGGTCCGTTTCATTAGTCGTATAATGACCGACGCAGAGAAACGGTAAGCCAAATAGAAATAGACGCCCTGTCAGTGCATTGGGCAAAGAACAGGTTCAGCATTTGCCTCCTCCGAGCACCAAAATTCAAGATCATCACAACCCACAAGCCACTACTCCCACTGTTTTTAAAGTGGCCCACTGAGAATTGAAAAGTGGGTTTTGGAAATGCAAGATGTCGACTATGAGCCTGGAAAAGATAATGCAGACCCACTCGACTTTCTATCAAGACATCCATTGCTAGAGAAAAGAAAGGACGCTGTATAGAGAGAAATAGAATGTGTCTTGAAAGCAGAGCATGCTGTCATTGTAGATCAGATCAAGGAAGAAACTTGCAAAGATACCCAACTTCAGAAACTGTCCGTCAGGATAATTACCAGACACTGGAAACATCACAAAACAGACCCAGACATTGCACCATTCTACAGTGTGCAGAATGAGTTGTATGCAGTGGATGGCCTACTCTTCCGAATGAATCAGATCATCATCCTCAGAAGCTTACAGAGACAAGTCAACAAGGCTGCGCACCACCCAGGACATCTAAGAACGCCCGTAACAAAGCAAATGATGAGAGAAAAGTATTGGTTTCCAACCATGAACACTATGATCAAACAGATCATTGGTCAGTGTTACGGATGCCAGGCTACCACAAAGCAACACAGGCAGGAACCCATCAATAGTCACAGACATACCCAACAAACCGTGGGATGTCATAGCTGTAGACTTCAGTGGACCATACCCTGATGGCTATTGTAATCTAGTAGCCATAGACAAGAGAACAAGATATCCTGAAGTCGTGAAGACCCACTCGACAGCTTTTCCGCCAACCAAGGTAAAGCTCAAAACAATGTTTGCCACTCATGGCACCCCAAGCCAGCTGGAAAGTGACAACAAACCACCGTTCAATTCCAGAGAGTTTGCAGAGTTCTCTAAAACAGAGGGATTTTACCATGATCGAGTTCCTCAAAACATGCACGTGCTAATGGAGAGGCGGAAAGCTTCATGAAACTGCTTAATAAGCCAGAGCAGATCACCCACCTTAAAGGTGCAAATAGCAGCGTAGCTATTCAAGAAATGCTGACAGGCTACCGCTCAACACCACACCCTGCCACGCGAATAGAGAGAAAATCCTGCTAAATGCCAGCCCTCAGTCAGTCCAAGAGGAGATTATCACCAATGCAGAGGAAGTGGTCAAAACCAGCAGCAGTGATAAAGCAGAACAGAACAAACCATCAGAGTTCCCAGCAGCTGTCACCAGACCAAGGCGTGATCAGAGGCGACCACACTATCCGAAAGACTATGTTACCTAGACTACTAAGCTAATACCCTCACATATATATTTTGGTCATTAGGACATTGTTTTATGTTGCGTTTTATCTAAGGAAAAGACAGTCTCTGGAAAAGGGGGAGATGTAACATCCTGTCCAGACTCCAACAATTTCAATAGCTAAGTTTTGCATATGCGCATAGGCATCGCTTCGCAGTGCCACATTGTAAGATGTAGTCGGCAAAGTGCTAATGTTATTGAACGGCAAATATCTAGTGGAGACTCACGGTTGTTACACATTGCCATATAATAAACTACTTACTAACCTAGCTAGCTCGAGCCTTACTGGGGTATACTGGCCCTCGGTCAATTTTGTATGGACCTCACTGTGCTTGCTCCGTACTGCCACTACCTCAGGCCAATATTCCCCAGTACGACCCCCGCGCTCGGTTAGTAAGAGGTTATTAATAAATATTTTCCATATTTTCTTTCCATGTGGATGTTGGGGAATAAATCAGAGCAGAACTACCATTCTTCATTTAAAGCTACCTGGTGGTTTTGTTTTAAATAAATTTTTGAAAATGAAAACAAGTAACCTTTTTTTAAACACAGTTTTTGAACTTAAAATATCAATAAAATGTTAATTACTGTTACTTATTGATTTTCCTCATTTTGTTTGCATGTGGATTTTGGGGAACAAATTAGGTGGTAAGTACCATTTGTAGCGCAGAGTGCAGTATTGGAATGGTTTAGGGGGCTGCTGTTTGCTGAAGCCCTAATTGTGTAAACTATAATGCTTGTTTAATTAATTTCAATTAATCAATTAGCCTTGCAGGAACGTGGTACTAGGTGGAATAGCTTCTTTAGTGCATTATGCAAAAAACGTCATTCTTATTGTACGTTGGTTTCTTGAAAACATGACGAAACTATATATATGTTTTTGCCAATTTCTTGTTATCCTTGTGGTGCTATTCTCTCTAGAACAAAAGCAATTTATACAAAATGAGTGTGTATATAAGTTAGCCTAGCAGGAAGGTGGTACTACAGTTGTAGGTAGGGTAGCTTCTTTAGTGCATTATGCAAAACATGTCATTCTTATGTCGTACGTTGGTTTCCTGAAAACATGACAAAACTATATATATATATATTTTTGCAAATTTCTTACTATCCTTGTGGTGCTATTCTCTCTAGAACAAAAGCTATTTATACAAAATGCGTGTGTATATAAGTTAGCCTTCAGTTTCGACCACATGTTAGGTGAAAGATATATTTCATATGCGATCGCACACAAATGTAGAGTGCCTTTGCTTGTGGTACAACACAACATGTAAGACGCATGCGTTCTAGCATTGCTGGTGTGAAAAACTCTGCTTTCGAGTTCGGGGATAGCAGCTTTATTTCAGATGACGTCAGTTTTTCCTTTTTAGTGCAATAACGCTGGACTGCGTATCTTCTGGAATCACCCCTAGCTCGATTCCAGAAATTTCGTCTGTTGTTTTTAAACTATTGTGTGTTTTCCAGGGTTCAAGCAAAGAATGGAAACATATTGCTTCTCTTTAGCGGCTTGTTTACCGGGGTGTTTCCTCTTCTATACACCTTTGTCACGCTTCCGCCATATTGGATTCAGAACGAGGCTAGCCGTGCATGAGTAGCTATGCAAAATGGCGACTGCAACTCCTGAAACCTCGTGGTGGAGCAAATCCTTGAAAAATTTACCCAAACTAAGCTTACTATTTGTCTATGAATGGGCAAAACAAGAAAGAAAAGTACCGAAGAAAGTGTTGAATCGGGTCTATAGTAATTTTTGCGAAGGATATATACTCGACGTGGAAGGTTTGTATCGACAAAACGTGGCCTTGTCTAAAGTCTCTGTAAGGCTTTGTTTGTGATGTTTGTGATAGCACACACTATCCATTTTTACAGTAAAATCTTCCGGCAAAAACGAAGCCATCATCAAGGCTCGGAGTTACAAATCTCAAAGGAAAAACGATGAACCTTGGAAATTACAGGTACGGTAGTGAAATTAGCGTCTATATTACTTATCAAGTTTTATGTGAGGAATGACTTGGACACTGAATGTCGTACTTATCCCGTTTAAATGCAATTTATCACGCAGGTCACATTAGCAGTGACCTCTGCAACCAAGTTACTCTCAGCTCGATGTGAATGTGTAGCAGGCATTGGCAAATGCAATCACGTAATAGGTTTACTTTATCTTCTGGCCCACTATCAGGCACTTGGTCTTAAGACTGCCCCTCCTGCCATTTCCAAAACGTCTTTACCTCAAACGTGGAACGTACCAAACAGATCTCGAGGCATAAATCCAGGGGAGATGCAAGATGTTACAATACAAAGAGTAAAAATGGCCACTAAATCTACAAAGCGGTCAGATGGACCTCGTTCCAACCTCTATAATCCTATTCCTAATGTGATAGGGGACTTAGCTGTTGTTGAAAATCTACGGAGGGCAATCAAGAATTTTCAATCAGTACAGCTCCACAGTGCCTTGCCCGCTAGCAACGATGTCTGTAAAGTAAGCTGTAAGTTTGGAGATGTTCCAAAAGGGTCTATGCTTTTATATCAACAGAGAGTCAAACTGTCTAATAAGCCTAAAGTCCACATAAACATTGAAGCACCTGATCCCCCTTCATTTACCTTACCTCCAGTAAACCAAAAATACTGCACTGTACTGACCATGTCACGGTAGAATTTCATAGATGGCTTATAACTTTCTCTTGGTCAGGCAAATTTGTATGAAAAAAAGACCCAGACCCAGGCAGATGATAAATTGTGGCACGAGCTCCGGGCACAAAGATTAACAGCAAGTAAGTTTAAAGATGTCTGTTGCCGCAAAAAGGATTTCAAGTTACTTGCTGAGCGCTTCATGAAGAAAGCAATTCAAACAGCTGCAATGAAGTGTGGATTTGACAATTAGGAAAATGCAGCTATAAGCTATGCTGACATTACACGTCTCAATGTTTATCTATGTGGCATTATTGTGAATCCTTCATGTCCTCATTTAGCATGTTCCCCTAACCGCAGAGTTTACTATCTAAGTGAGGCAAATCCATGGGGTACCCTAGAAATAAAATGCTCTTTGGCTGACTCTGTTGTCGAACTACCACACCTAAAAGAAGTTAAGGTGCACTAAAACTAAAAAAAAAACTTACAGTTACTACTACCAAGTGAATGGGCCCCTGCTTCTCTCAGAGATTACCTGGGTTGACTTTTTTGTTTTTTGCAAGAATGACTATCTCTTAGAAAGAATAAAATCAGACAGTGAAATGCAAACAGTCATGAAGGAGAAGTTGGATCAGTTTTATTTTGAGTTTTTGATCCAGAGATTAATGAAATGCTGACAGTGATTCTATGCTTGTACGTTATTTGTACTTATTTACCAGTCCTTTACATAATGTTGTAAAAAAAAATGTGCTTACTAGATAGTAGTAACGGGATAAAAGTTGCTGCAACTGTTGAGTTGGAATTAAATAAATGTACATCAAAGGAGTTATTCACTGTCACATCAATTTTGGGGACAGTCATTACTTTGTTGGAGGGAGGGCTTTAAAAGAGAAAGAAAGGTATCCAAACTGTTTTCATTAAGCTAACTTGCAATCTTTGTTATGCTTTCTCTCACATGATGTGAGTGTGGATTCCCCTAACCGACTTCCTATTTCTTTTTATTTTTCATTTTTAGGCGAACCTTTCCAAATATAACTCACTTATCCCTCACAGTCTTACAGTGTTAGACCAATTATTCTAGACATACATGTAGAGACTACAACAAAAATATTTCAAAGCTGATTTGTAATCTCAGAAAAGTGGCCCTTTCAGATTTGTTAGGAGGCAGCAAACACTCCAAACCTGATTTACTGAACCACCTAACACAAGAGGCTGAATTCTGTCAAAGAAATGGTATTCCTTGACCCTGCGTATGGCTCTCTCGACATGTATCCGGAGTCTGGCAATTTCTTGAGTGTTGGAAACCTCTGCTGCTGTGAACTGCTTACCTTCAGAAACATTACAATCCTTATTTTTTCCTAAGAATAGAGGAATCACCATTGTTGCATTTTCTTTCTTGAGAAGGTCTTCAATCAAAAACCCCTCATCTGCCATTACCTCAGCCCCTTCTTCTAACAAGTTAAGAATTCCACTTTGACGAGTAATCTCTTTAACTGACACACTTCCCTGGAACAGAGAACTCACAAAGGTAACTGACCCATTTGGGGAAATACCTACTAAGCCTTCATAAGTGGTTTGGCTCTTATAAGAGGAATAAAATTCAGAATTAAGAAGTTTGGAACTCGGGGTCTGTACCTTAATCTCTGTGCAGTCCAAAATAACACAGGTATTTGGGTACGTTAGCTTGAAACATCAGGCAAGTTGGCCTTTACCTGAACCTTTGTGAGCCAAATGGGAATCTGACCAAGCATGAAGTAAAGAAAATTAGCCCATGTCAAAAACACTCTACTAACTGTATTGGGGCTGACTTTAAATCTCAGAGCCAGGTCTTCAATAGGAAAACCTTGCTTAACACGCACTAGAAATAAAAAAAAACTGGTCAATAAGTGGCAAAGTACACTTTGTACTGGAGTCACCAGTTTTGCCTTGAAAATCAACTGGGGGAGTACCACTACGCTGAACTTGAGACCATGTGCTCATGTTCTTTGCAGATGGCTCCAACCAA
>Ga0126343_10000078_pt1 | contig 26391 bp, 16 predicted proteins | sample Cyp2metagenome_FD_92531 | JGI IMG/M metagenome (GOLD analysis project Ga0126343, IMG submission 92531) | Coral microbial communities from Lord Howe Island, Old Settlement Bay, Australia - Cyphastrea 2 metagenome | ecosystem: Host-associated > Invertebrates > Cnidaria > Coral ...
ATTCAGGCCTGAACGGGATTCGAACCCATGACCTCTGCGATACCGGTGCAGTGCTCTACCAACTGAGCTATCAAGCCAACTGGGAGCTGGCCATTTTGTGAGTTCGTAATATACCCGTAGAAGTTCGTAATATACCCGTTTTCAGGCTTTAATTTCTCAACTGCTTAAGTTGAGTGTTTGTTTGACTGACCGACTCACGTCACTGACTGAGGGCTGGCTGACTGACCGACCTACAGACTAACTGACTCACGTGACTGACTCACGTGACTGACTCACATGACTGACTCACATGACTGACCGACTGACTGACTGACTGACTGAAGGCTGGCTGATCGACCGTTTGGATCTTGGATGTACGGTGACCCCTGTTTTTCTTTTGATGGATCATTTTCTCTACCAATTTTCTGCCTTCAGCGAAAAAATGAAGAAAATCTATCGACTAGAAGTTTGAATATTTTGCAAAATGCATGATCGAATTCCGTTCTTTTTAGCTCTTCGTTCATCGATGCGACGGTTTCAAATGCCCTTTGAAGGATAAAGTTTTGTGAAAACGTTGGTAAAATTTGGAATCATTTACGTAACAGACCCACTTCTACAAAATAAGACTAAGATCGTTTGCCTCTGTGGACCCACCTTCGATATTTTTAACTATAAACCCCTGTAGACCATGCTGAATTACGTGCGCCAATTTATCAAAATCAGAGTAGTTTTCCACACGCTTTATATCTGAAAGTGACGGTAACCCCTATTTTTTTCGCATTTCTGGCACAAGTAACTCATTATCTTACGGCAGTAAAAATTTTAGAAAAATCTATCGAGTGGAAATCTTTCGCACTGACCAACTGTATGTCAGACGGCTGAGCGGACAGACGGACAAACGGAGAAAGACCCATTTAATATTTCAGTACATTTTGTTATTTGGTTGCGTGGATCTAAGAACGATCTTTCTTTGTCTAAATTAAATGTTCATTCTTTCATTTCAAGACTCTCCCTCCCTCAGCTAACCAATTCTTTGGTATTCTATCAACAGACGAGGAACTGTAATCGTTAAAGACAGTAACAAATCTGACTGGCTGTACATTATTGTATCGGTAAGTTTACCCAGACCGTCTTTTCAGCTGTAACGTTCTTTATTATATGCACGGCTAGTTCCGCCAATGGATAGGACAAATCACGTGCTGTGATTGGCTACCCTAGAGGACAAAGTAAAAGTTGGAACTAGTTTTGGCCAATACTCAGCCCTTCTTTATCAACAGCCGTGTACATACAGAAAAACCAAAACTGGAACAAATCGGTTTGCCTTCAAAGGTGGCACTTTTATCTAGTCGTGGGTACCAGGTGGACCCTGAAGACCTTAGAATACAGCAAGACACGGAATCACCAAGACCCACTGTAATTAAGTGGGAAGGGAAAGTTAAAAGAGCAGTGCTGAAGAAATGCAAGGCAAATTTACCGAAATGCAACGCAGAAATGCTCAAATGGAAGACAAGAGCCACATGGTCAAGGAACTTCAATGAAAGAAAAGGAAACTGACTAATGTAACATTATTTGTTTTAAAGGGGGTTTGTCAAGTCCTTCTTAAACTTGAAATAACCAAACCGAGGTTATCTAGGAAGCCTCCGAACCGGGAAGAATTAACAACAGCCGATAAACTAGCAAACCTGACTGAAGACCGTCACAGAAAAACTAGTTATTCCGCTTCCAAACTAAGGCGTCTGCCGACAAGGAAAAGCGCCACACAACTTACTACAGGTGAGCTTACTCAATTTTGATCAAACGGCATTTTCTCTGTTTCCTTATTAATACAATGTTAAGTTGACTGGTGTTGAGAATACGCAAGGGTCTCACTGATTACTAGAAGAATCGTGCGTAGATCATGATAAATCAACAAACTCTGAATTTTAAACAAGTATATAGCAGTCCGTGAGGAGAATTGAGATTCTTGTCGTAGGGTTGTAACCTAACTAACCACATGATTCAATTTTTATTATTACTATTGTCAGGATCATTTTCCTTTGAGAGAAAAAGAACGAAATCTCTTCCGCCCGTGGTAAGACTTTGGTTCAGTTTAAGAGCATGCCCACATTGACTTTTGACACTTCTGACTTCCAACAGCGAAAGACTAAGTCTACAGAACATTTAGGCTCTTCGCCTATAAATGAGCTAACGTTTATTCCATCGCTCTTAAGCTTACAGTTCAATAAATTTCCAAGATGCATTCTCAAAACGAGGTCAGAAAAGTGTGTTTTTTTAGCTCCAAGTGAGCTACACACAGATTTTACGAGTCCTAAAGGTCCAAGAATCACTCCAACCGAACAAACAGTGAAAATAAACAGGAGAGAGAAAAGTACAAAAAGAAAGATAAAATAGTAAAAGAAGATAAAAAGACTGACATTCAATTGAATTTTGAATATTTTACCGCTTACTCCTATGTAGAATTTTCTTTAACACGCTTTTCATAAATCTAGACTTATTCACGTGATTCAGAAAAAAATTAATTGTGTTTTCGCTAAACAATGTTTGATACATTCCTCCATACTGAAATGTAACTTGTCCAGTTAATTTTTTTGGTTGTTGATTTCAACAGTTTCCTATCACTGAAGTACCGTCAAACCCTCACCTGCAGTCCAGAAAACAAACAGCATTTGTACAGCTGGCTCTACTTCCCCCCAGAAGTTTTTTCGGAAATATTTTTTTAAACCCCCCCCCCCCCCTCGGATGGGAGTACTTCACAAAGTTCTAAACGGGGGGGGGAGGGCTCCGCCCCGAAGTCCAAACCCTTTACTTTTTTGTATACTATTCGGGGGAGGAGCGCGGGCTCCTTTCCCGAACAGCGGCTGGTGAATCGAGCCTAATACCTTTATTGAGTTGAGTAAAAGTACTCCTTTCACATGTTGTCATAACCGGCCCGTATCGTGGAGAAATCGCCAAAAAGAGAAATTCTTCGTGTCATTTTCTTGTTGTGCCTAATAAACGAAACGATACAGTCAAAAGGTGTGTTTGTTCAAAGTAGTTTTTTAATTAAAGGCCTAAAAATAACTTAATGGAGGTTGCACTATAATAACCCCATAATTTTCTCGAATTAAGATGTTTTAACGAGTTTAGTATTAATTCTAAATCTTTTGTTCAGTTGAGTTATAAGTATGTTCTTTAAAAAGAAATCTTAACTTCTGTATATATATAATGTTAAGAAAAGCCTGCGAGTGGTTTTTCTGTCTTTTTTTTCAGGGTCTGTCTACGCTCCTAAATTTCGATGATGATTTTCAACTTCTCCAGCAAGCCAGCGTTAGCTTGGTGAGTACGTGTTATACACCACTTAGTTGCCAAGGGCGCGGAGTGGCTCCACGGTTAAGGAGTGGACTTGTGACCTGGATGTCTGGGGTTTTAATACTCCTGGTCTCCAATAAATTTGGATTTCAACAAGTTTTCAGTTCTAATCTGTTTCATGATTTATAGTGATATTTGATACTTAGCAGAAGGTCTCTAACACTCTCTTAGAACAGCGGTACTGAATGCTATGAGCATGAAAAGTGATCATCTTTCTTGCATTTGTTATACAACCTTGTCATCTTTATTTTTTTGACAGGTCAGTCGAGGAGCTGAATGTGTAATGATTTCCAAAAAATTCTTTATAAATCAAGCGAGTGAACTGACTAAAAAATGGATTAGACATAACGTAAGAATAATTTTATTTTTAGAATGTTGCTTAACTTGCTCAGTAATCTCGTTTGTAATTTCAAACAGTGAATTCATGGGAATTAGGTTCTCGCGGGACAAGCTAATATGGCGGGAAAATTTGACTTATCATTATGGTAGACATTGCATTACGTGCACATGAAGGAGCAAACATAAATAATGACGTAATGAGCACGAGGCAGAGACGTGCTACTGGGCCAAACGCAGTAGAAGCTAGAAGGCGCGCTGAAGCCAAGTCATGTGAGGCTTGATGTCGGCGACTGATTCGTTGACAAAATGATATCTTTGCTCTGACTGTTTAGCGTGCGTGAAGGCCGTTCATGAGTGAAATTTAGACTAGCAAGCGAAAATCGAAGAGCCGTGTTAATATCATGAATGGCATGTAACTTTGAAATTTGTTGCCTCATGTCTCATTGTTTTAGGTACGGTCTTACCCGTCCAGAGAGACGCTGCAGAGAAATCTTCAGGACAAAATCAACTGGGATGCATACAAACAAGATGTTATACAAACTGTAATCGCTAGATGATATTGACTTTTATTGATTTTGGAATTACTCAAAAGGGTAATTAGAAAAGTTTCAAATTTAGGCTAACGAATTGGAAAAACACAACAATATAACTCAGTTTTGGGAAAGAAAGTCTCTTAAATAGTAGAATTTTGTAGGTACATGCAAATTACGTGTGAACATAATGTTATTGTAAACACCCGAGCGGCAACCAGCGTACGTAATTTTTAAAAGATCTTGACTGTTTGTGTTTTTTTTATACATGTCTGACAGTAAGAAGCCGCTCCTTGCGCAAAGAACTTTTAGTTATCTTTGAATTTACGTGAAACTGAGTGTTTGGCACAGCTGTGACCGTACATTCCAACACAATATCATGCGTATAGAAAACGATATTTTCCCAGTATTTGCCTTTGTATTAACAACTCGTGAACACCAGATTTGATTTAAAGATTTTCTAACGTTTCTGTGCGTTTTTATGACGGCTGTTAGATTTCTCCTACGCCAAGATTTATCGGTCAATATACCAGTCGCCATCTTTTTTTTCCTACGGAGGATTGAACCGAAAATAACGGTTTGCTGCGAATTCAGCCGAACGTAACGGGATCATTAACCTTAGGAAATCCTAACGCTATACTCCATTAGTAGACTTAGTATATTCTTTAAAAGAAACCTCGGTTTTTTTCACAATTATGCGAGTTGATATGTTTCTTCTCAATCTTTTAAAGCCTGACCTATTTAAAATGAATGCTCTGAATTTTTCTCTACTTTATTTAAGTCCACTATCTTCTGTTTGGCAAGAAATACTTTCCTCCTGTCCTGATTTGAAAAAAATCGGCAGGTAGTTGTTCATTTCCAAAATTGCTTCAGATGAGTTGTAATTACATTTTTGCCAGTTAAGAAGGCATTTATGGGGGTCAGAAAAGCACCTATAGAAAACTATTTTTTACTCATTGACTAGTCTCCAAAGGCTTTGCGGTTAGATTTGTTGGCGTGGCGAATTCAGACTGTCCCCGCCGTTGTTTAGTATCTAAAGGACGTTCGTGCCCAAAAGTTCCCGCGCACAGATTTTTTTTAACCTTGCCAAGGTAATGATAAAGTATTTCCAAAAATGCAAAAAAAATTGGGGGTCACCGACTTCGTTTTGGAGAGAACACGCCCCAAAAAATACCCTAAATCTGAAAAATCGGGCTTCGTTAGCTGATAAGGCCACAGTGTCTTAACGCCCAAAATATTGCAATTAGATATTTGAATTGGAATGTTCTCTGCCAAATATTGTTTAAGTGGACCTATTAAGTGAATTTAGTCAACATGGTGAGAACAGGCTCGAATTTAGCAACCATAGTTTCACGCACTTTGCAGTCGCAAGATGGCAGGATTCGATGTCCCGTAGACATAGATCTTGAAATTTTTTTAACTTCGCGCGCTCACTTTTGGTTCATTTTTGGACAATGTGAAGATCATTGTAAATAAAATCTGTTTCTGGAAAGAAATGTAGGGGTCACCGAATGTCCAAGATCATTAAATCCACGCAAAGCTGTAGCAATGCATGGCCTTCTTCCTTATCATTGTTTATTTTATTTCTTAGCGCGCGCGCTCGATGTATGACGTGACGTGTGAATTTGCGTGCGCAGTAGCGATGCGCAGTAGCAATGGGCGCGAACGTCCTTAAGGTAAAAGGTAAAGTTTGCGTACGAGCCAAGTGGCTCATCAGGGCCAGAGCTTATCTCGGTCGTTTCAGTAGCATGAAGCTAATAGGAGTATTTCTACTTCCCTATGGATGGGACTCAAGTCCATCGCAGAGTTTCCACCTGTCCGATTACAGACCGAATTGGACTCCACTCAATCCTATCACCATTACTTACCTTTTTGCGTGACAAAATAAATCATGAAACAAGATGTGTACATTGCTTCACAGGTTCATTTAATCATGACTGAAACTTTTAAGGGAAAGCAATCCTGGCAAACCCAAACCGTTCCACAGCCTGAAAGTCAGGAGTCCAGTCCAATCAGTTCCATTCGTTACAGTTTCCGTGTTGCAAAGTTGTACATGATTGATCAAACAAGTGTTTTGTTTTCAAGTTGCAAAATACATACCCAATTGTTTGATAACTTCTATTTTCAGCGAACTTGACTATATCAGTACATTCATAATGTACACCCCACCAAGCCGCAGCATAAATATAGGTCGCTCTCCTCAAGAAGAATCGGACAGGGGCGTCTGTGCGTTTGGGTTTAATACCCGTTTACTGCTTAAATTATGCAGATTACTTCTGGCCTTTAAACTTCAAAATTCTAAATCACAAAATGGGACAAATTGCCATTGTGGTTTCTACAGCCAACTTTTGAGATATTTGTGAGTACGATCTATAAAACACGAAGCGCCATGTTTTCGATTTACAACCGGTATACTTCATTCAACTCACTACAAAACACAATCGATGAACCAATCACAACTCTGGAAAAAATCACTCGGCCTTGAAAACGATGATTAGCAGAGGCTCTTTCAATTTATCAGTCACGGCCTTTGGGTAACCCTCACTCGCACTCCATCCAATACGACCGTTAGCAATGAAGAAGTGACGACTAAGAGAGAACTTGCGTTTGTGAGATTTTGCAGGCTGTACAAAAACAGCCACTAGCAATTTTATGCTAGAGGCATTTGGTAATGCAAGTGGCTTTAGGCTATGTTTGAAACGTATCCACGTAACAAAAGCGGTTAGCTGAATGGAAGTTAAGAATGGAAGTTAAGAACTTCTGTCCAAAAAAGCGTCGACTCTAAGTCAACTTGAGGTATTCCCAATCCCAATGATGTCTACCCCAAGCGTTAATATGGCACTGGAAATATTCCCAACCAATGTAGCAGTCGAACTGAAAATGTACGCTGAAAAGCATAGCTTACACTCCGCGAAAACACTCCGGTGGGGGGGGGGGAACAGATAACAGCATTGCCTCTTTCAAAGAGAAATGCAAGGGATGGTTATCAGAGAAATCTTGCCTAGAAATCGAGAAGATGCTAGGTAATGCCGGTTGGCATGCGGCTCACACCAAAAAAAAGCAAAACTTGCAAGCGGCGTGAAAGTCGAAAAGGCTACGAGGAAACGACGCTAGTATGAACAAAAGGATATTGGAACAGCATTACCAAAATGTCGTCAAGAAAGCAGAGATATCGGAAACTTTAGCAGCAAACGTAAGAGATATGGACTGGGGTGCTGCTTGTTTGGCTGCCAATACAATATTCGGCAACCAAGAGAAAGCAAAACGCCAGAAAGAAAACTTGGATTTGCATTTTGACAAGATACACGGAGAAATCACTGCGGCCGCAATTCTGCTGCAGAGACCACGAATAGATTGTGAAGATGCGAAATTAAGCGATGTCGAGCCACTCGAATTACTTCCTCTCGATGTCACAGAGGAATTAAAAGAGTACGCTGAAAAGGCAGCCTGGTGCTATTCTAAAAAAGGCCTCGGCGATCGTGGAGAGGCAGATGCCCACAAGATTGAAGCGTGGAACCACTTCCAGTACTTTAAAGAGATCTAGAAATGCAAAGGGTTGTTATCAGACAGGTCATGTGAAGATATCAGGTCGATGATTAGGGATGTACGTACGTACGTAGCAAACAAAACCATTAGTAAAAGGTCTTGGTTGCTTACTAAGCGCAACCAGTACAAAGCGCATGCTGGCAGTTCCAAAAGAAAATTTCAAACGAAATACCAAGACGTCGTCAACAGAGGAGAAATATCCCAAACGTTAGCGACATATTTATTAGAACTTGGCCGGAATGCGGCACTGCTCGCTACACACACCATCGTTGGGCGCTATGACGATGCAAAGCGCAATCATGCTAATTTAAATTGGTATTTCAACAAAATACATGGAAAAATTTACCTGGTTGCTATGAATTTCATCCTGGGCGAGGCCAAAATCCTGTCGCAGACGCCAAAATAAAGTAGTATCTAAAAAAAGTCTGGTGAACAACAGTGATGTAGAGCAAGCCATGACGTTTAGCTTCTCCATGACTTTTTACCACAGGTAGAACAGGTGAACACCTGGTAATAAGGAGATTATTCGTAAGAATTCTCAGTCCTCGCTAATGTATGACTCGCTAAAACTTTTTACTTTTAAATAATATCTTAATGCTTGTAATTTTTTGGGGGGGTGGGGGGGGGCAAGAGTGTGTGCAAATAAAGATTGAGTGATTGATCCTGTTGCGTTTACATTTTTCTTATAAAAAAAAAAATAGAAAAATGTTATTGATCATTAAAAATCCTGTTAGACCCAAAACGTTGTTCCATAGCCTGAAAGTCAAGAGTCCAATCCAATGTTTACTTCGTTTTCTGCGAGTTCTGCATTGTTAAGCAAACAAGTGTTTTGTTCTTTTTCTCTCGAAAACACTATGCACACTCAGTTCTGTCATCTTCAGTGACGTTATTGACTATATCAGTCCATTCATGATGTACACTGCACAAAGCCACAGCATGGACATAGCCCGCTCTCCTTAAGAACAGAGGGGCGTCTGTGTGTTAGGGTTAGACGAATGTGTTTCTTGCATACACTTCCCACGCATTAAAACCATTCAAGTATCATCAAACTCGGAGACAACAGACGAAATTGCTCTCTGCGTGTGATTGTTGCATATGGTAGTATACGCAATTGTAGATTTTAATTTAAAATGTTAGCAATTTCCATTGTCGTGGCAGGGTTCTACAGCCAACTCTGGAGATATTTGTTCCCTCGTGTAAACCAAGAAGCTTTGAACACGATTATCAATCATCGCTCTCAGGTAAAAATCGGACATTTTCTCTCCGATTTTTCTTGAGAAGACTGGTTGGGTCTACACGGGCTAAATAATGCAAATTATGGTAATCTACATGCAATAACAAGGGACAACTTAGGTTTCTATGGTTTCTCGGCCTCAACGACAAACAGGAACTAACTAAACTTTATGCTAGAGGTCTTTCATAACAAAATTACCTTAGGGCTATATTGTTCATGTGTATCCATGGAACAAAAATGTCAAGCTAAAATGGATGTTAAGAATGCATAGAAAGGAACATGAACTTAAACTGAAGAGCTCACTGCTACTTACAAGGCCATTACGCAGACTTGCGGACCTCCAAGCCAGTAGGCATCAAAACTAAGTCAACTTAATATGGCACTGGAAATATTCCCAACTAATGTAGCAGTCGAACTCATAAATGTACGCTGAAAAAAACATGGCTTACACTGCGCAAAAATGCGCCTGGGTAAAAGAATGGACAATCGTTGTTACTCATTAAACCTTTATACTAAAAAACAATCGATAGCCAATCTAGGGTAACACACAGACGCCATTCGTACGATTTTTCTTGAGGAGACGGGGTGGCTGCACGTACACTGTTACATAATACAAATTGAAGAATAACATACAAAGCAACGAAGAAGGAAGAGCTTGCCTTTTAAGGTTTTCCCTACATTAGGGAAAAAAAACAGGAACAAACAACTTTATATTAAAGTGCTTCAGGTTATATTAGAAGTGCATCCGTGTAACAAAAGCCGTTCCGCCGCTAAATTGGATGTTAAGAATGCATAGAATGGAGCATGGGCAACAAACAGCAACCTGTCACACATAGGAGCACAGAGGCAAATATATATGGTAATTGACCAAATCTGACGTCAAGAAGGGTAGCTGCATTGTTGGCCTAATTCTTTTTTTGCGTGTTTAGGGACCGAAACAGACACGTCTACAAATCAGAAATCTTGACTGAACAAGCTTGGGCAATAATAAATCTATTATATGGCAACTGAAACGCTCCTGCGGGACAGAGTGGGTCATCCCTAGCGGAAGAGATAGCGGCATCGTGCCCGCTTGGATGACCAATCACAGCATAGTATTTGGCTCGTTTTGCAAGCTCACGAAGCTAGCCATGTATAATAAATATGCTGATGTAATTACTTTCATTCAAGCAAACGTCAACAGTAAGTCAACTTGAGGTATTCCCAATCCTAATGATGTCTACCCCAGGTGTTAATATGGAACTGGAAATATTCCCAACCAATGTAGCAGTCGAACTGAAAATGTACGCTGAAAAGCATAGCTTACACTGCGCGAAAATACGCAGAGGTCAAAGAATTGAAGCGGATGCCGACTTGTGTGAAGCAGGAGAGCACCTTGCCTCTTTTAAAGAGAAATGCAAGGGCTGGTTGTCAGACAAATCTTGCCTAGAAATCGAGAAGATGCTTCAGTATGCCGGTTGGCATACGGCAAACACAAAGAAAAGCGAGAATTGCTGGCGGCGTGGGAGTCGAAAGGGTTACGAGTCAGACGCTAGAAACGACAAAAGGGAAGTGGACGAGCATTACCAAAATGTCTTCAAGGAAAAAGAGATATCAGAAACTTTGACGGCAAACGTAAGAGATATGGGCTGGGGTGCTGCTTGGTTGGCTGCCAATACAATATTCGGTAGCCAAGAAGAAGCAAAACGCCAGAAAGAGAACTTGGATTTACATTTCGACAAGATACACGGAGAAATCACTGTGGCTGAAATCCTGCTGCAGAGACCACGAATAGATTGTGAAGATGATGCGAAATTAAGCGATGCCGAGCCACTGGAAATATTTCCTCTCGATGTCGCAGAGGAATTAAAAGGGTACGCTGAAAAGGCATCCTGGCACTGCTCTAAGATGCGGCTCGCTGATCGTGGAGATGCGGATGCTGACAAGATTGACGCGAAGAACCACTACGACTCTTTCAAAGGGAAATGCAAGGGCTTGTTGTCAGAAAGGTCATGCGAAGATATCAGGTCCATGCTTTGGAATACCGCCTGGTACGCAGCAAACAAAGCAAAGAGCAAAAAGTGTTGGTGGTTTACTAAACGCAACAAGTACAAAGCGGATGCTGCCAGTGACAAAGAAGGAATTCAAGCAATGTACCAAAACATCGTTTACGGAGGAGAAATAACCGAAACGTTAGCGACAAATGTAAGAGATCTCGGCCGGAATGCGGCACTGCTCGCTGCACACACCATCGTTGGACGCCATGACGATGCAAAGCGTGATCAAGCAAATGTGGACTCTTATTTTAACAAAATACGAGGAGATATCAATCTGGTTGCTCTGAATTTCTTCATAGACGAGGCCAAAATTCTGTCGCAGACGCCAAAAGTAGTATCTGAAAAAAACCTAGTAAACAACAGTGATGTAGAGCAAGCCATGACGTTTAGCTTCTCCATGACGGAAGGAAAAACCCATTCTACTTCACATTCTATCGGCTTCAGCTATGGCATCAACTCGAGTTTTAAGGCGGGCTTTTCCGGATTTGGCGAGCTGAACCTCGAGCTTTCATTTAGTTTCGCGCGCAGCCACACTTTAGAACAGTCTACAAGTACTGGTACCACCAAGTCGGTTGAATTTCCGCTGTCCGTTCCCGCACATTCCACTTACGTTGCCACAGGGATGGTGTATGAAGCCGAGATGGATATCCCTTACGAGCTGGTATTCGACTTTGGCGGTGCTCACAGAAAAATAAAAGGACAGTGGAAAGGAATTGCATGCAGCAAGGCTACGTATCAAGTCGATAAGAAAATGGATTCTTCACAAAATGATGTAAACTGGTATTGCAATATTTTCTAACTTTAAAAATATTTAGGTTTAGGCCTTTTCAATCTTACCCAATCATGGCAAAGTATTCTTCTTTGTCTAGTGTCCATACGACATGGAAATCGTAGCTACGTAAATGGCGAACTGTAATTAATTTAAGACTTGTCTGTAGTCCATATGAAGTATTTAGATTGCAAAAAAAAACTTCATCAACGTTTGACTTAAGAACTCGAGGCAATATAGCAAGTGATTGGAACGCCTGTCTTGAAGACCCTTGAAATCCGGAGGTTTTGGGTCCATGTCCTGCTCCGATAATTATGCTGGAGATATTTTTTCGGCAGACCCTCGGTTCAACCCCTTGGACATTTTTGTAAATAGCCAACTGGTAAGCCTTCCGCAAGTTGGGATTTTTATTAAGCGTGTTATGTTTAATTGAAAAATTCCTTTCTCTCAGTTTAAGAGGTATTCCAGTGAACTAGCTACATGAAGATGTTGTTACGTGAACGCATTTTTCACGATATTGACAACAACATCGGAACACTTTTAGCTTTGAGGATTACGTCATTCTGTATTAATTTTTGCAGCGCATCAGTAAGTTGTACTGAATTTGCTCTGAACTTAAACAAGTTCTTGTACATTTTTTCCTGATCACATTTAAACTAATAAAGTAACACATAACCTTTTCGTTCCTGTCTGCAGAACTTAAGAACACTGATTTGTTTGATTTGGTCCGGTCTAGAAGTCCGCAGTCCAGTTTAATACCAGTCCTTTTCTTATGCTACGTCAAATTGAAACGCATCAATAGTTGTGCGCATCGAAATTAATTACGAGGCCGTTTTGATTAGTTTGCATGTTTGTCATTCTTGTTAATTTTGCTTATTTTCTGTCTTAAGTGAAATATACATGATTACATTGTCTGCAACCCGCGGAGGGAGAGCGACTATTTGAAGCGAGGGTAGCAGGTCTCTGAAACTCTGTTCCTAATTTTATTTTCTGTCCCTCACGCAATCCTCAATTTTCTTTTCACATCTAAGTCTCTGTGAACGCGGTCGTCGCTTTTCTCCAGATCCTATACGAGCATGAAAGGGACTGCTGTAAATAGGTAGCATGAATGAAAACTCAGACAAATTGTGTTGGAAAATGCCAAAAACATGAAATTACAATCGTAATACCTACATGCAGAATAAGTGTCAACACCCCCATTTCCCGTTTCAATCTTGGAAAATGGTAAAATGCAAACTTGTGTTAGATGAAAGTGTTTTGTCAACATTGCACAGGGGTGGGGAGGGGCAAAACGTGTATAGAATGTTTTTTTTCCAACCCTTGTGACCAAGGTTGAATCAATGAGTTGACAACATATCACCGTTTTTTTTAATGAAGGTACCCCTACTTGCCAAACAGAAAAGCACAGTAAAATACTGTCTTGGATTTTGTGATTGTGTTATATATGACTGTAAAACGTCAGGATCTGATTTTTTTTAAAAAAATGTTGATTTTAGCAAGAGACAGGAGATGAAAGTCGGCTAATGAATTCCTTCAGGGTATTACAGTAACGGCGTCTAACGCACTCCCCAATCTTTGATTATTTCTAGTATATCTATAACATGTCTCAATGTGATCGGTGTACAAATTTTGCAAATTCGTCTTCACTCCAGCGACAACTCCGGACAAATAAAACGACCAGAAATCGTCCTATTTTTCGGAAAAACACCCGAGCTAGTTCTACCGCTAATAGACTGTTAAAACTTTCATTTCCTCGCACCATACACTTGGGATGCCTGTGGACTTTAGGTGGATAACATTCGTGTATTGTATGTGTAAAAGCCTGTTCTCTCTTTTCGGTGGCGAGAAAATATATTCTCTTCCGTCTCCTTCGGTATTCGAAGCTTAAGTCTACATGCATGCTTTCGAAATAGGGGAGCGAGGTTTCCATGATTTAATGTATCCATGGAAAATATCTTGATTTGTGAACGAGATGGGAAGGTTCGACTTTGTTCGGTCAAAACAAAAGAAATCTCACGCTGTTTCAAGCTCAAAGTTTATTTCTCCTGTGTTTCTCCTACCACCGACACGATTGGAACGTACCAAAAGTTGTTATAACTGCAAAGAAAAAATATTTAACATTTTAATGTATCTAATTTTTTTGAAACATCAACCTCAATCCAACTATTCTAACTCAGATTAACGAATTTGGCACTGTCCAGTCTTAAGAAAGTTAGTGTAGCTACTCAACTGATAACAATCTATTTATTTCTTTAAGGAGATTGTTTCTACGCGAGGTTGATCTCTAAACGTTCTTTTCAAGATCGGTTTCATATGTAACGCTAATTATTTAGTTGGGAACATTCCCGGACAAAGGAGCCTCTTAACAGCACCTTCGTGGGTGTGCGTGTGTTGTTTCTACTTCTGCTTGTGTCGGTAACTCGTTAATCACAACCAGCCATATACGCTGCTCACATTATATCGACCAATTACCTGAAATCAGGCGGCTTTGCCTTAAATTATGTGCACAAATGTGCGCAAATTGTTACATACCAAGTATTTGGAGATGTTCCTTCTCTAAAAGCCTGACGCTGGATCATTCTCAAACTCAGAGATCTTGTAGGCAAAAAAGATCAACACAATGTAAACTTTACTTTTTTTGTTGTTGCTTCATTTTCCTTGGCATATTGGGGTAATTCTAATAGTAGACTTACTGTTTAGCTAACGTCGCGAGCCCGAGAAGAAAAGAAGTTGACCTATCTGTATGGCTATCTGCCTGTCTATCTATGTGTCTATCTGTTATGCATGCGATCGCACCCATTGTTTCTGTGCATCTAACAGTACACGTACGTGATGCGCGCTTTACAAAAGTCAAAGAGCTAAAAGGAAAGTTTCACGAGATAAAAATACAGCTAACAATGATGAAAAATTAATTTAATTAATTTTTTAATTTAAAAACTTATATAAAGGGCAAATATCTATATAAATATATTCAAATGCGTCGTACTAATAAAAACAATAATATGAAATAACTACTACGAATAATAATAAACTTATGGCTAAATTAAAATATCCTATGCTAAAAATGCCTTTCCAAACAGGTCAGTCTTCAACTTTCTCTTAAAACTGCCAACAGAAGTGGATTCCCTGATAAGTCTCGGCAGAGCATTCCATAACTTAGCTGTAGCGAACACAAAAGCCCGTTCACCGAGAGTAGCCTTGGGCTTAATATTCGGATAACTAAGTAAGATACTGTCGTTAGAACTTCTTAAGTTATATTTAGGACACAGGCTTAGAAAACTATTGACCTGTGACCAATTTAGAATTCATCTCTAAGGTCTGCATTTGGAGTTCGTGATACGGCACTATCCTGGATTGTAAAATATAACTAACCATTAGGCTTGGTACAAGCTACGCGAGCTTCACCTGTAGGTGCCCTCCCTCCGTAGATCACTTCCTTTACAGACTTTCTCCATTTTAACATAAAACTGAAAAAACTTAACGTGAGAAGTGCCAAACGTTTTTATTTCTGTTCTCGCGTGACCAGAGTTTTTTTTTTCAAATGTAATCGCGCAAGACTAATGTGTATTGTTCTTTTAAAAAAAAAAACATTCTACCTCCTTGTTAGTCCTCCCCGCCGGCACCATTGGAGGGTAGCAAAAGTTGTTATAACTGCAAGAAAAAAAGAATTGATACATTTTATTTTTCACAAAAAAACAGCACCTTACTGGATGTGGGTGTGTTGTTTGGGCTTCTGTCGGTAAGTAATCAAAATTAACCAGCCTTCGCGCGCGCTGCACACTTTATTACACCTTATTATATGGACTAATCATCTGAAATCAGGCGGCTGTGTCCTAATTGGATTTACAACGCAACTGTAGAACAAATTACTACTACATACCAGGTATCTGGAGAACAACAAGTTCCTTCACCACAAGCCTCACAGCTAGTCTCTTGCGTACGATCATTCTCAAAGTCAGGGATCTTGGAAATAAGAGAAGATGGGGACTGATGTAAACTTGTTCATTACCAACTCGAGGTTAAATAAAGTATTCTGTTCCTATTCATGTCTGACTACCTGTCTTTCTTATTGTCTGTCTTTCCGTCTGTCTTTCCATCTGTCTGTCGTTTTTTCGCCCTCTCTATATGTTTGTCTGTCTGTAATGATATGTTTCTGTCTGTCTCTTTGCTGGCATAAGGTCTACCTGTCCGCTAGTCTGTTTGTCTTTTGACTGCATTTCTGTCTATGTATTTGTCTCTCTGACTGGGTAAGGTTCAACAGAGACAATTGAACACGAGATAGTTGTTAGTAAACTACTTCTTCATTTCAACGAAAGCAGAAACATTCTGTAAGTGAGAAGTTACAATATTTTGCCTTTTCCGCTCTCGCGTACCAATTTTTTTCTCTCAATGTAAGCGTTATAACGTTTAAAAGCGTAATATGTAATCTATTTCAAGGCCCATTCTACCTCCTTCTTGTTAGTCCTCTTGGCCGGCACCATTGGAGGGTAGCAAAAGTTGTCATAACTGCAAGAAAAAACAAAGAATTGATATATTTCATTTTTCACAAAAAACAGCACCTTACTGGGTGTGCGTGTTGCTTCTGCTTCTCCACTTCTGTCGGTATGTAATCAAAATTAACCAGCCTTCACGCGCGCTGCACACCTTATTAGACCTTATTATATCGACCAATCATCTGAAATCAGGCGGCTGTACCCTAACTGGATTTACAACGCAACTGTAGAACAAATTACTACTACATACCAGGTATCTGGATAACAACAAGTTCCTTCACCACAAGCCTCACAGCTAGTCTCTTGCGTACGATCATTCTCAAAGTCTGGGATCTTGGAAATAACGGAAGATCAGGACTGATGTAAGCTTGTTTATCACTAGCTCGGGATTGAATAAAGAATTCTGTTCCTATACATGTCTGACTGCCTGTCTTTCTTAGTTTGTCTTTCTGTCTGTCTTTCCATCTGTCTGTGTCTTTCCCTGTCTCTCTGTCTATCTTTTTGTCTTTAAGTCGGTCGGTTTGCCAGGAGTCTGTCTATGCCTTTCTGTCTGGCTGTCTGGCTCTCGGTCTGTTTATCTGTTTCTCTTTTTCAGTCGGTCTTTTTGTCATACAGTTGAACCAGATACGAGAGAAATGTTTCTGAGCCGCTTCACGTCCCAGCAGAAGCCAGCTTTAATCGTAGCCTTTTATTGTGTATATTGTACTTTAAATATAAGTTCATAAATTTGTTAGGTACCTGGTTCCCCGTTCGTTCGTCGTTTTTAGGGCGGAACTGTTTACGCAAATTAAATGCCGTTGCCATGGTAACCAACATCAGAAATGCAAGTGCCAAACGCATATCCATCTCCTGAATAATAAGATGCTACAGTAAAAAAAAAGTGAACAGACAAGTGACCAGATGTGTGTTCCCTGTTAATCAGTCTAATACTTGCAACCAGCATGACTTCTTATGTTGTCATGCAAGCGTGGATACCAAAGATTTTGTCGAGTGTAATTTGCGCAGAAGTGCAACATTAAGCCGATAAGTTATTTTTGAAAAAGTCGGATCCAAAGCGTGTTTTAGTGCCATTGGTTTGCTGCATCCTGTTTTAATGATTTTTTTTCACGCGTCTTATTCAACCTCTGCAAAACAAGAAAGGGTATTGCCTGCGAAAAGAATTGGCATTTTTTTTTTCCGTAAACGGTATAGCCATAGTTAGTACAGTAGACTCTAATAACTATGGTGAAGCCGTTATTCGTTGGGCAGCACTGTTTGGTTGAAAAGAGACTTTAAAAGTACTGCTGGCCTAATGTTTTCGTTACTGGACTGAAGTGTGAGGCGCTGTTGAAACAAGTAATCAATAATTCTTCGAAATTGGTAGCGCTAGCTAGCCCTGAAGGTGCTAAAAGAAACTTAATTGAACTATATCAATCGCTTCGCTTAAAAATTGAAGCAGATCTGAAGTAACTTTTAAGTGACCAGGAGCGAAAGATTATATACAATTGCATTCCTCTTCCATAATTAATTTGTAGAGCGTGTATCCAAAGCACTAAATTCAAAGAAGCGACAAAATTCTATGTCAGTAAATTAACTCGATTTGTCGCAGTTAGGATAATTTCCTTGCAGTGAACGCCGTGAAAAGAAACACAGCAGCTTTGTGCGCTCACATGCCAAGATGTACTTAATTAACGATTATCCGGGTGCTACACATATTTGCTAAGAGAAACCCTTCCTTTAAAGAGCATTAAAAAGGTACTTAAGTCAATAGTTTCTGGATTAAGACTTTTAGCAACGCAGTGTAGTCTACAACGGAAGGGATACAAGTCCTTGCCTTCTTTGAAACGAACTGATTCAAAACTCGATACGACAGCAACTGACGCATACAAAATATGGTTCTGTCCTCGTGTACCGGTTCACAAGAACCGATACAAAAGACCCAACAATGTTCAACAGCGAAACAAAGGTTCGTAAAGAAAGGAGTACAATGGTTCCGGTACACCAGGACATACCCCAAAATATAAACACCCTTTCACCGCCTTTTTTAATTTTACCCTTCATGAAAACGGATAAAGACCATTTGTTCACTCTCACTTTCGATTCAAAATTCTGCTGCATTGTTTTTAAAGAATACCTCATCGGTCAACAGATTGATTTTTTTGGGGCGGGGGCAGGTGGAAAGGGGGGGGAGGATTAAGTCCTAAGGGAATTTTTTGTGTTATACGTCGGCGGAAAAGTTAAGACCTAATCGGCTGATCTTTTTCTCTGACGGTGGAATGGCCTTTCTTCGACCACAGAAATAGCATTTCTAACGAACTTCGAGCTGTTGGTAATAAATGATATTCATTGAGTGCAGATAAAATGAAAACATAATTAGGTAATTGCATTAATTTCGTTTTAAAACCAGTGTTATAGTGGTACGTGTCTTCGCATTAAATATGCGCTTATTTTGTCTCGTGTCCGTTAGATTTGGAGAAAACAGACGAGGTCTAGCGGCTGACAGATTAGGCAGGCTGTAGCGGCCGACAGTTCAGCCTAAGAGGATACCCTCCTGTTGGACCGGGGATGCGAGTGGCAAACCTGCAAGAGAGACTCCTAGCCCCGCCCGACGCTGTTCGTAAACTCGCTCGCGTGCCCCTATAGCAGCGCTTCAGTGCAAAACCCATTGAATTACTCGAGCCTGTGTCGCTTTCTAGGACAGTAGTTTTGTAGACGGGCTGGCAAGAATCATTAAGAAAACAATCGCAAAAACTACTGCAAGACTTCTGATGCAAGTTCTCGGACTTTTGTAGAGCGTACGCCCATTAAAAATATTTGCACGTTTGCATTTGAAAGCTGAGCAGAAGCACGACAGTATGGTTAGTTTGCACGTCGACGTATCTGATTGACGATCACCGAAACGTTATAATTATTCTCTAAATAAGGGGAACTCTAACAGGAATACGATTCTTTCAAAAAAGAAAAACGTTAAAATACACTTACGTTAAGAATTAGTGGAAGAAGACTTTCAACAATCTGGCGCAGTCTCCGGTTGAAGGGATGCAAGTGCTTGCCCTTGGTAAGACGGACTGATTCAAAATTCAGCACGACTGCTCCCTAAACGCTCTTTTATACTGTACCGCCTTTTTACCTAAATAATATAACGCCCTTTTGTTCTGTCTCATTTGTGATGCAAAATGCTGCTAACTTGTTTATAAACAATGAAATAATTAGCCCTTCGTGAAATTTTTGGGATCCTTCTCCGGAGCACAGATTACGTAATACAAAAGTAATGAAAGACAAGAAACAAAACAACTCCAAATAAAGACTAATCCCAAGTGACCAAAAGTACAAAGCTTTCCGGTACCTGCAGAAAGACCCAATTTTTGTCTTGTACCTTTTAGTTGTTTTACAGATTATTAAATTTTAGGCATCAACTGACGTTTTTCCTCTTGGGTTGGATCGTTTGATTCGACCATGCCGTTTAGAACGGCCCTAAAGTCTAGGGCAAACGTCGAATCCAAGTCGCGTCGAATAAATTAAAAATAAGTGCGACATAGAATCGACCTAATTCCAGCATGTTAGCAAACTTCGAACCTACGTCGATCCTATTTCACAACGGGAATAAGCACGTGCTCCCGTGCTTTTCACTCGATCGATGCGCGACTAGTTACAGCTATAAATTGCTAGCCAAATGCCGATGCTCTTCTTTTCAGAAAACGGCAGACCCGGTGCGGCTCTCTTAAGGTCTCTTTCAAAAGCCTCGCAGTATGCAACACGTTTGTCGGTTTGCTATTCCTCAACGTCCTCGTTTTCTTCAACTACTGAGCATTTATTGCAAGTAGGCCAAGCAGGCAATTCGCATCTCAAGCATTTATATTTAGTGCCCATGAAACAGGAATAATTATCACATTTCCACTACTCTGTGCGATGACAACAATGACTTTGGGCAGTTCCGAAGATCTCTTCCGGCATTCTGTGCCCAGGGGCCGCGCTCTTTTTGGTCAGCACCAAAAGGAACGCTGCCACGGCGGAGTGAGAATGCATTCCCAGCACGATCAAGAAATTTTCTTTGCAAAGTGCATGCTCGTCCGGGGGGAAAATAGCGATTTGCATATGGGGGGGGGTATGCATTTTTGTTACGTTTGCTCAATCCGTCACATCACATAATTTATGAATTGACTTCAGCGCTTGTTTAGAGCGGCGTTTGCTGAAACGCCGAACCACTGTCGCATTATCCGAATTGGCGAGTCGAACCTATGCTATAGTCGAACCAATTAATTTGAGTCGAATTAAATTGCAGCAAACGTCGCACCATTGATGCGCCTATTTCAAAATTTATAGGTTCGACGAATTAAATTCTACTAAGATTCGACGTTTGCCTCAGGCCTTAACTTCTAACAGCTGATAATAGAGCGCGCGCCACAGAGTAATTATTGGCAAATTTATGATCGTCCGGACAAAGCGTTGCATAGCTTCGCCGATTCTACTTCCCGTCATGAATATTCCTGATTTGACTTAATCTGAAAGAGGTATCGAAATGTCACAGGGACTTAACACGGATTTTACACTGGCTCCGGTTGAGTCAGTAGACTCAATATGGAGAATAATAGTGGTTGAACTAGGAAGCGTGCATGTAAGAATCCTCTCTTGTGTAAGATTCGTGTCCATGAAATTTGCGCTAATCAAGTCTCGTCGGCCTTGAACATGAAAAAGACAAATAAGGTTAATTAGTGGAACTATTGGAAAATTGATACTAGACCGTGGAGCAAAGGAATACTAGAAAAGTCTAACCAGAAATACAGTAAAACGGAAAATGTTTAGGTGATTGAGAAATGAATCTTATAAGGCGTGACGCTTGCTTTGGAATTAGCATTTTCTGATTAAGGGGATTGAAACGACTTCCGAAAAACAACAAAAGAAAGAGACAGAGGTACTCTAAAACCAAGGAACAAAGGACAGAGAGTAGTGCTCCAAACTCGTCCCCCACCCTCAATCCCTCATTCTCCCTCCATTCCCTCCCTGTCATTATGTCAATCTGCGATCTGGTAGCTTGCGAGCAGGCTAATCTTTGAGTCACGCGCGAGCGATGCGCTCAATCCTCGGAGACTCAGGGGCAATTAGTGGGGGCGGGGAAAAGTCTAAACGGACGAGAAAAAATTCGTGCCGAAAGAATTCAATGCATGGACATGTTTGTGACTTTTCTTCGCGGGAATTTTTTTTCATGCCCGTTTAGACTTTTCCCCGCCTCCACTAACTGCCCCTGCGTCTCCGAGGAAGGATGCGCTCCAGCGGGGAGGAGTCTGGTGCTTCGCCGTTCGAGCGTGTGATCGTCGTGTGCCAGCTTCCCAAAAGTGATCTTGCCCCCAGGCTAGTCTGAGAGTCCACTTTGTGTCTCTCAGGAGTCACAAACCCATGTCCATGGGAGGGTCCTGAGGTTTAGTCAATGAGACGGATAGCTTGAAATTGGTCAGTATTGAAACTGTTCTGAGATATGTAAGGCTTGTTGCAGATACCTCAGATGGAAATATTATTTTCCCCTTACTTCCTTTTGCGGGCTTAGTCAAAAATGAGATAAAAGAGGCTTTGATCAAGAGATCTTTCACAGAAATTCAAATCGTGCAGCCCGTTTTATCGCAGGCTCAGTATTTCGTTATTTTCAAAAGATACTTTGTATAAGTTACAACATGCTGTCGACAGTACAATAAAATGGCGGACTGCTCGGGATTCTCGGGAAGAGCTTATAGCAACTGTGTATTTTGACCCGTAAAACCTCTAGCATCAACTCCCATAATGATACGAGAGGATGATAAAGATGCAGTCGTGTACAAGATCGTCGATAAGCTGCAGAACACCTCGCTTTTCCTGGAAATGAAGGCAGATTTGCAGGTTAACTTTACAGATAATACGCAAAAATCATAGTTACATGTAGTAGAGGGGATTAGGGGGAAGTCTATCTCCAAGCAGCTATTCTTGTCAGAGAAAAAGGAATTCAAAGCTAGCGGTCTCTTTTAGCATTAAGTGAATTAAAAAATACAAGTTGTTGTTCATATCTCTGTTTAGGGGTGAAAGTTCTATGTACGCCTAATTTTATCTGCAGTCTGCATATTATCGGTGGTCTGGAGTCTACATTTTGCCTTCAGTCTTCAGTTTACCCCCGGTCGGGCCTGTAATCTGTAATCTGCAGTCTGCAGTCTGCAGGTTGTTATCTGCAGTCTGTCACCAGTAAGTACAGTTCTTTTATCCGTACAGAAAGAAGTTGCAAAACCTCATATTCATGTCACAGACATGAAGAAGAGTGTTGAGAACTATCTTAGAGACTCAGGCTGGGAGATCAAGCTACAGAATGCAGTGTACACTCAACTTAAAAGGTAAGACTTCTCATGACAGTCAACTCTTGTTATAGTGGACATGCTAGGGGACTTAATTACATGTAATTGTCCCTAATAGAGAGAGTCCAGAAAGCGGGGTTTGAAATAAAAAGTTCCCTTAAGGTTATTCCCCAGTATTGCATTGCGCATCCCTACTGCGCATAATTTTACGTGTGATTAGCGCGCGCGCACTAAAAAATGGCGGCTTTTTCTTTACGGCTGGACCTCGCCAAAGAGGCAAATCATCATTTTCTCGAAAACGAGCGTGGTGACCTATCATTTTTTTTCTGTTGTATTGAATTGAGTAGTAAATTTTTCTATGTAAAATAAATATGGGCCAATTCTCATTGTTGAGCAGGAACCAATCGTCGGAAGCATGAATTTAGCAAGCAATCATGGTGCTATTTATAAGGATTTACATGGAATAAACAAGGTGCTGCCGCTCCTAAACGAACGTGGGGACCCCCCATTTTTATTTCCAAATTTAAGTTCATATAATACAAACATTCAATAGGCAAAGTTTGACAAAAATCTCAGTGTAGGTTCTATTTGTGTGGAATGACCTTAAATTAACATGCCATAAATAATGTAAGCTCAAGTGAAGAATAAATGACTATTCAAAATTGTGCTCAAAAAAAGAGAATTGATGTGAAAGTAAACATTCCAGAAGTCGTTTGAAGGGTTTTTTGACAAATTATATACAGCAGACTGTAATTTTGTACAAATATTATGGTATATGAGAAGCATGTGGTGTCTGCTTTATCAGGAGTCAAAACAATAAAAATGTCATTTTGGTACCGTGTAAGTGTCTCTAATTCCGTAACAGAGGAATTAAGCACCAAATTAATTTTGCAGACTGAAGAAATCAGGGTTGTCAAAAGCAACTAGCTAGATGTACATGTACCAATGAAAAATACCAACTTCTTCGAGGTCTACGGTTGACTATTCGAACAAACGAACGAACAAACGGCAACTTTATTTAAGTCTCAGTCTTGATAGCCAAGAACAAGTGCTCTTCTAATTGGAGAAACTAACATAAAATATATGAAGTAAAATGTATTCACCTAAGATTTGGTAAAATTAAGAAGACAATAAATATTAAAACAAAACCTTAAAAAATACTATTCATCTGACTCTTTAGAAAAATGCTGGCATGCTGGCTACTTCAAGGAACCTGTCTTAACTAAGTTCAGCAAAACTAGCTACTTAACAAAGCTGGCTACTTTAAAGCTGTCTTAACTTTAGCAAAGCTGGCTACTTAACAAAACTGGCTACTTCAAAACTTTGTTACAATCCTGAGAAACTCAGGAACACTCCAAAGGCAGATATATGGGTTAGGTCAGTGGACAATATTTGACAGTGAATCTTGTCCCCAATCATAGGAACTAGTTAGTTCTCCCACAATCTCAAAGAAGAGTTGTATGAGGATTTGATAATATTAAAGCCAGGAGAGGCTTTTTAATGCTGAGTTTGGACATCTTTTTGCAGTTTGCCAATGTCTTCATTGTCTGGCAATCCGCAGCAACAAGTAAAGGAACCATTAGCATTCGTCCGCAAAGCACAGGTATTTAGAGGTGTTTTGTTCACTATATTTCCATCTGACTTGTGTGAATTCACTACAGTACACCTTATAAAAGTAGTTTTTTGAAACTATAGTCATTTATATAATAACCCAAGTTATTCTTGCATTTTAATTGGTTCTTGCCTATGACCTTTTAGAGGACAAATGCAAAATTGACATGATTGTTTGAAAGTTTTAAAATGGTGGAAAGTTTTGAGAATTTAGATAACATCTTACGCGATTGGGCTAAAGACAAGGTACAAAAACAGTCTTGGCAAGGTATTGACCAGACACAAGAAGCAGGAAGAACAAAGAAAAAGTTGTTTCTTTTTTAGAAAATGACTCAGAAAAATACTCGAGCAGACAAATAAACCCAATAAATAAAATGTTTATGAGATGTAAATTATTCAACTTTTCTGAGTCTTAAAATAACTGTTGACGCACTGATTGATGTCAGCAATACTATTGCCTCATGAGCCACTTTTTTGTTCTTACCTCATTTTGACGTCATCTGTGATCTACTACTGAACAGAGGCACGGCAATATGGAATTTATATGTTAAATACCAAATAAGGATGCTGAGCTTTACCTCGTGGATGCAGATTTAAAATTTGTCAAAAAACTGTGCGGGGTGGAAAGAGTTGGGATACATGCGTAGCCTTACGCACCCCCTTGAGGTGTTAGAAGGATGATGATAACCAAATTACTGTAGGATGTATTAAACAACTGGAAATTTGGAGAGCACAGAACAAGCATAAGACTTGCTCAATATGCAGCCCAGAGCAACTGCATTGACTTTAGTACTCTCCAAATTTGCATCATAAGCACAATGATGCACAACCAAAAGAAACTGGGATAAGCACCAGCCTGATGGGCCACTTGGCTGGTATGCAGACTAAAGGTAGCTGGCCACCATCAAGTACTTTTTCCTATTACTTTGTTTTGATAAAGAATACTGCCTTTAATTGACTCTAAATCCCTGGCAACTGTAAGCACACCAAGCTTTTTGTTAACATTGTTATTATTATAAAAGCTACTAATATTTATAAAAGTTTTGGCATGATGTTCTTTGTCAAAGGCTTAAATGTACTGCTATCTTGAACTCTTGAGGAAAAACAGTTCAAGACAGCTAGATGTTGAGATAGCCAGGAAAATGACTTAGAAAGGATATCCAAGGAGAACTGGTTTAAGTGCAAGACTGGTGACTCTGAAATAACCAAGTCTTGGAAAATGCAGCTCAGTTATGGTATAAATTATTTTTAATGATATCATTATCTATAGATGAACTGGGAGAAGAGGATTGTGAAGAGCATTAACAGTATGTGTACAGAGTTATCACTACCATTAGCAAGGAAGGTAAACACATTATTTACACTTTAAATTATAAGTTTTTTTATTTTGCAGTAAAAAAGAGCAATATAACTGGGACAATAAACTAAACAGAAGTCATGGTTGAATGTACTGTACATGTATGTTCATAACTCTTTGATCTCTTTTTTAAAACTAAAGAATGATATGTCAACAAAATATTTCTCTGAACTAAAATGACATCAGTTTTGAACTAATTAAGTAATTAAATTTCTGTCTCAATATTTCTATGGCAAGGTAGAAACATGGAGCTTGATCATTCATTTATCAAAGAGAAAAAGGCCAAAGAAAATTTTTCATTGTTTTAATTTTTTTACAGAGATCTTCCACTGACCAAGCTAACATATCATCAAAGTTTGAAACTCTGGGGGGTGAACTGGATGAAAAGCGTAAGCTAGATCTTTACACAGTTTTTAAATTTTTTAATGTGTACCATTTTATACATAAACTGATCATTACTGTTTTTAGCGAGTTAAACTTACTGTACATAATGGTTTCAGCTTTCAAATTATGCAATACCTGCACAGCAAGCATTCCCCTAAGAGCTGAATGAAATCAGGCCATGCAAAGGAGTTTTTCATATTCAGGAGTGTTTTAGCATTCTCTTCTCAGTCTCTGCATGGCCCAAATTGCTCTCACCCCATTTTTCATGTGGCCCAAATACAAAAAACTCCTTCATGCTGCCCGATTTTGTTTGTCTTATACAAGAATGCCTTCTACCCAGGCTACTCCGATCACATTAACCCATTGACGCCTGTGCCGCCCGTAACCGCCCGTGACGAGCCTTGGCCTTTCTTCCACTTCTGACGTCATCACCTTTGACCAAATTTGGCATCATCTATACTCAACTTCTGCAGGA